>MDTB01103468.1_pt1 | contig 18442 bp, 18 predicted proteins | sample 811161 | NCBI WGS metagenome assembly MDTB01 (sample SAMN05326650, study PRJNA326480) | marine metagenome | isolation source: seawater | place: Mediterranean Sea | collected 2009
CCATGTGTTCGGAATAATCTAATTTTCTCTCCTAATTCATCGTCATTTGTTGTGACAACACCGCCATCCCCGCAACAACCAAGGTTTTTACTTGGAAAAAAAGAGAAACAGCCAACCGTGCCTAAACTACCCGCGCTGTAGGTTACACCATTAATGGTTTGCTTAGCCCCAATGGCTTGCGCCGCATCTTCAATAACATATAAATTATGTGCGTCTGCTAATGCATTTATTTCTTTCATCTGGGCGACCTGTCCAAATAAATGAACTGGCATTATCGCTTTTGTTTTTGAATTAATTTTTGCTTCTATTTGTTTGATATCGATATTATACGTTAACGGATCAATGTCAACAAAAATTGGTTTGGCTCCCACACGATGTATTGACCCACCTGTTGAAAAAAATGTAAATGGGGTTGTAATTACTTCATCCCCATGGCCAATACCCATGGCCATTAATGAAACAATTAATGCATCTGTACCGGATGACACGCCTATCGCATGTTTAACATTGCAATATTCTTTAATCATTGATTCAAGCTCAACAACTTTTGGGCCTTGAATAAATTGTTTCGAATCGAACACAGCTGTAATTGCTTCGATTACATCATTTTTAATGGGTTCATATTGCGCTTGCAAATCGAGCAATGGAACTTTATTGATCGTTTGAGTTGACATACTACTCTCCTTCCACCCCATGTTACACCATGTTGATTTTATTTCCAATTGTAGTTAAAACTATAGGCAAACCAAATTTATTATTTAAATTGGTTCTTTAGACGATGTATATTTAAATCAATAAACCTCTCATATTTTAGATATCAATCATTATCTTTTTCATATAAAAAAAATTTATATAAATGGGTTCGTCTGTGTTTAATTGCATTTCGACTAAATCATTTCTCACTTTGTTTAATATTTGACTATGAAATTAGTTTTTTTCTATGTATTCAAGCTTGTTTTAAACCCTGACGAATCCATTAATATTCCCACCAGAGATCACCAACGGATCCAAAACTTAGGTGTTGATGATGTTATAATTATTTAAACTCTATTTGGTGATTACCTTAGCAAGAATGATTTTGTTCGAATCAATGATGTTTACCAACGGGTATAACAGGTTATAAGATATGGTCTTTTACATCCTCTAAAAATAAAACTAATGATTTCATTTGGTTAAAATCTGTTGGTAAATTAACCAGTTCTTTTGAAGCACTAGTCGCTTGTTTACATTTCTTCTCTTCAAAATACCATTTTTCATAATTCGTTTGTACTGGATGTATTGGCGAGACAAACCAATCCCCCAAAGGGATTTTGTTTGATTCAGCTTTCTTCATAAATATGCTTCTTTGGTTTACTCGAATTGGGTATTTTAGCCAAGAATGATTGCTAATATATTCGTCTTTTACATGAATCTTATTATTTTCTTTAAGCCAATTTGTAATAATCGCTGCATTTTTTTTACGTTGGTGTAATTTCCCCTCTAAAATTGATATTTCTTTTATAGCTCTTTTTTTTTGGAACCACCCCATTCTTTTCTCATAGTCTTTTGGTTTTTTTACATCGATCAACTCTTCTTTTTGAGAAGAGCCTAAAATTAAATTATTTTTGCTTAACCAACGATATAACTTTAATAGTGGCCAATACGTTGCCTGATTTAGAGTCCATTTCTTTATATAAAAAAGAATCAGAAGTTTAATGTTTTCTATAATGGTTGGCTTATTATATTTAATGTATTCTTTTTTTACATTTTCTATTAACTTTGGTGCACTGACCATTAAATACCCCCCAATCACTGTTGAGATTGGTTTATTCCATTGAGAAGAATAAAAGACGGCGTCTGTTAAACTTCCATTGGGAGCGTTATTATACTTTCCTCCAAACCCATGTGTACAATCATCTATGGTAATTAACTTATGCTTTTTGGCAATGGCCATTACTTTTTCAATATCTGATGAAAGTCCAAATGTATTTTGTATGATTATGACCTTTGTCTTATTTGTTACTTTCTCTTCAATGTTAGCCGTATTTATATTAAACGTATCAGCATCAATATCGATATAAATAGGCACCAGCCCAGCATATATAATCGCATTTGGCACAACCACACACGTCATTGCTGGAAGTATGACTTCGTCTCCATATGTTAAATTTAAGGATTTTAGAAAACAGTATAAAGCAATACGCCCTTTCCAAAAGGTAAAAAGCTCACCATTTGGTGCAAATGTTGTGATTTTTTCTTTTAGTTTGTTGTCGTTCATTGACTTACAGTGTTATACATTTACAGGAACATTGTCCCATTGGAAATTGTTTAACACAAATTTCTGTGCTTTTTTAGCGATGTTCTTTGCTGCAATCGGTTGATCAAAAATAAGTTGAATCTTTTTAGAAAACCCATCTGCTGTGTCTGCAATTAAGATCTCTTCGTTATCTTTTGCTTGAATGCCTCCGTTAGCAAATGATGTTGCAACAACTGGTACACCTGCCATCATAGCTTCTAACACCTTATTTTGTTGCCCCGCAACAAATATCATTGGTGCAATGCAAACCTTTGCGGTTTGGTATACATCTTTTAAATCTCTGACATAGCCTTTTGCATTTGCATGTGGAAACTTTTTTAAATAATTTAAAAACGAATCTGGGGCCCCTTTGCCTATTAATTCAATCGAATAGTTCGATAGTTTTTTTTGTAATATAGGGTCGACATTATCAAAAAACCAGCGCAAGGCTTCAATACTTTCAACGCCCATAAACCCAACAAAAACAATTTTATTGTCATTTTTTTTATCCTCTAAATTTGACAGTAATTGCCGACTAACACCATTTGATACACATCTAAAATGTTTACGGTGTTTCTTCCATTCTGAGTGATAATTGATATCTTGTTCTGAAATCAGCCAGACTTCGGTACAAATGGTTACGTTATTTTTTTCATAGGCCTCAACGCGTGGTTGTTCAATGAGTAGTACCAATTTTAGAAAAAGCGACTTCGTAAACTTTTTCATTCTTGTAATGTACAACCCCATTGTGTCTGTATAATCACCTATTATTTTAATATTGGGATATGTTTTACGAATAACTTTAAGGACGGGGAGACTCCTTATATGAAACCCATATACGACATCAATTTTATGCTTTTCAATAATTTCCAATGCCATTTGATTCATTTTATTTGATTTGAATTTTGCAACTTGTAGCGGCGTCCACGAAAATATCGCAATTAGCATGTCCATCGCCATTTTTAATTGGCTTTTTTTACAATGATATGTTGTTTTAAATATATCCTCACGTTGCTGAACAGGGACTGACTCTGAAAAATTTAAACACACAACATTGTGATGTTTTGAAAACTGCTCTGCAATATTGAAAACCCGGACTTTATCTCCGCGATCTGTTGGATATGGATAGCGCTGGGTAATCATTAAAATGTTAGCCATAGACATAGTTTAATTGATTATGATTATTTGTTAAATAGATTCCACTATTTTTTCAACTCAAAATACGTTGATGTTTTTCAACTGATTTTGACCATTGATAATAGTTTTTACAAGCTTCTGTAAAATCATCATGATTTTCTTTTATCGCCATCTCATGAATTTTTTCTGAAAACTGTTCTCGAGGAACAGTCGGAACGCCAATGTTACCTAATATTTCATCGGCGATATCTGATTTAAGTGCCAACGTTGGGGCACCACTTAAAATAGCTTCTAAAGGTACAAACCCAAAACCTTCTTTGATTGATGTTGATAAAAATAATCGACAATGTCGAAATAAATATACTAGGTTATTATCAGATACGTAATCTAAAAATATAAACGCATCATTCTTAAGATATGTCTTTGCAAACTCACTGCTGTAAAGTTTACCCAAGACAATACATTTAAATCCATGCTTGATTAATTGATCACATTTTAAAAACTCACTTAAGGCAATATCTGTTCCTTTAGATGGGCTGATACTTCCCAAATGTAGACAGAAGTTATGAGGAAGTGAATCAATGAACTCACCGTCAACTTTTGAATTTTCAGGTAAATCAATACCGTGATAAATAACGGTTGAATTTAATCCAAACTTCTTTCTGAGTTCTATTTTTGTTGTTTTTGACACAGAGATGATTTCAACATTTCTGAACTTTCTAAAAAATTGCCAAACAAACCGGCGATATAATACACCAATTTTCTGAAAAAAATGTGTATTCATGCTGTAGTTCTCAAAAAAAATCAGATCATGTAAGGTTAAAATAATGTTTATGTTTGAAAATAATAAAAAAATACTTAACGTATTTGCTGGGCTCCAAACCTTTTTCACTTTCATTTTGATGGCAATTATTGGAATTAATAATTGCTCCCATAAAATGTAATTTATGTTTGGTAATTCAACCACTCGATATTGTTGCTTGATTGAATGAGATAACCGAAGGCTTTTTTTTACACATAAAATTGGCTTCTGACTCAATCGAAGCCCTTGAACGACCTTATTTAAGTATAGTGGAACACCTCTATAGCCATCTAAGTAATAACCATCAATTAGTAACATTTATTAAATTAATCCTTATTAGCTTTTTTATACCTATTAACAATTTCATATCAATCGTTTTTCATCTTTAATAAAATTTTTTTTAAGCTCTGGATTTATCAATAATCGCTGAAAGACATATATTTGCAAGCTCATTATATACATGGAAATTGGATATGAAAATAAAGGAAGCCCAATTGCGACACCAATAAAAAAAGCCCAGAAATAATATTTAAACATACTATTTTTTGTATTGAAAATAAAGTATTTGTGATAAAAGTAAAAGTAAAAAGCAAAACCTACCAATCCATACCGAATAAAAATAGTTAAAAATGTACCTTCAACAGCACCCTTTCTTAATCCAAAAATAATTTCGCCTATTGACTCCCAACCTAAAAACGCTATTACAAATTGAATTCCACGATCTACGGCTGATGATTTATCTAATCCAATAATAGCTTTTGCTGTACCAAAATCAATCATCTGCATGTTATCTTTAATTAATTTAATTTTCTTTAGACTCATTAAATCAATCATTTGTCTCATTTTGAAAATAGGGTTTGTTGGATGATCATCAAATTTGTCCACAGTATAGTATTTGATACTTAATAATAAACTAACTGTTAAGATAATGAATACAACGATTCCTTTTATAAAAAACTTCCTTTTTTTCATTTTTTTTATTCCGATCATGATAAGAAAAGTTAATAAAATAAAAATTGAAGTTGTTGATCCTGACAACCATAACAATATCAAACTTATCACAATTAATTTCTGCTTTTTTAACACCCAAAGTAATGGTATTAATGATAAAAGATAACCACTAAACCCATTATAATCAGTAAAGATTGAATTTATCCTAGGCGTATGAATTACGATATTTATCCCTATAAGTAAAAAACATTTTTGAATTATTGCAACTGCAACTACTAAATAAAATAACCGAATCATTAACTTTATGTATTTTTTTATAAATTCATCAGATATATTAATGCTATGCAAAAAAACCAATGCATTAAACCCACCCAATATCATTACCATTTGTTTAAATGATTGGATCGATTCAATGTAAAGTGTAATACATAAAAAAAGAAAATTTCCAAAAACAAATATGACCCATTCTTTTTTTATCGCTTTTGATATTGTTCGAAGACACATCAGTCCTATCATGCCTAATTGAACCAACAGATAATAAATTAACATCACAACCAATTTAAATTTACTGTCAGATGCAAACCCACCGACATCTACACCTAGAGCTTTTCCAATTGCCAATGCTATACCGATCATTATTGTAAACAGAATGATAAAATAAATGGCTTGGGAACAATTAAATCTGAATATTCTTTCAAAAATTGACACCGATTTGTTTACTAAAATGTGACGATTATCTTTTCTTATCTTTATCACATCCATATATTTAAATAATTTTTCTCTTAAAATATTTAACATTCATTAACTATTATGATACCCCATATAATTATTAACATAATGGCGCGTTTGAACAGTGACTCCTTTAACTCTCATTCTATATATTTAACATTATTCATTAGAACACGCACCTTTAGTTTACAAAAAGAATCAAGATGTAAAGTTAATTTACAAGTGTTTTTTTAAATGGTAGCTATCAAATAATGGTTATCATCATCAGAAATTAAGAAAAAATTCATTGTGACCTATAGTCAAATAAAATAACAAATTTTACTCCGCCTTTATTTCGCCGAAATATTACACTTGTTTCTTCTGGCATTATTTCTTAAAAATATTAATCCTATGACAAGCAAAATCTTGATGCTTTTGTAGACCCAGGATTATCAGTGCTTGGCAATATTTAAACGGTGCATATGTTACAGGCTTAGACATCTTAGATACAAACTGTGAATAATATAAAAGGAACTATTTCCAGAAGAATTGAAGCACCATTTTTAAACTCTGGTATAGGAGACGCATCATTTGAATGTGTTTTTATATAATGGTTTAATTATTTTTTCTAAAATTCTTGATGAAATGTTTAGAAAAATATGATGAATTTTAAATTTAGTTGGTTTGTTTTTATTTGTGGGCATATAAAAATCATCATACTCTTTTTTATTTTTAATAATCATTCATTTTGGTATACATGAATCATCACATATCCAAAGCCCAACAATGGGTGAAAAGGAAACCGGCCATCAAATGATCATCAGTGAAACTCGAGCTTTTTGTAGATTAAACAAATAGAAATTACTGCAGCCATATGATAAAATTCTGATTTATAAAACCAGAGAGGCTGTAATGATCAAATTATCTGTAGTCATACCCATTTATAACGAAGAAGCGTTACTTAAAACTGTTTTTGACCGTTTTAAAAACCTTGTTGAGCAAATGCATGACTGTTGTGGCGTTGAAAGATCAAAAATAGAACTAATTTTTGTTAATGATGGCTCAACCGATCAATCGCTTCCCCAGTTAATTGATTTTGCGACTGAGAATAGGCATGTGATGTGTATTAATTTAGCTAGAAATTTTGGGCATCAATTAGCAATTACAGCAGGTATAAATGCATCATCTGGAGATGCTGTAGTTGTCATTGATGGTGATTTACAAGATCCGCCAGAGTTTATAATTAATTTGTACCAAAAGCATCTAGAAGGTGTGGACGTAGTTTATGCAATCAGAAAACGTCGTTTTGGTGAATCATGGTTCAAATTATTAACAGCCAAGTGTTTTTATAAAATGATTTCTTTGTTAAGTAAAACAGAGGTTATTCAAAATGTGGGTGATTTTAGGTTAATGTCTCGACGAGTTGTAAACGTATTTAATCAAATGCCAGAACAACATCGATTCATAAGAGGAATGATTCCGTGGGTAGGCTTCAAACAAGAAGGTCTTTTATATGAACGGGAAAAACGATACCAAGGTAAAACAAAGTTTTCAATTAAACATATGATTAATTTTTCAATGGACGGGATCACATCTTTTTCAACAATTCCACTAAGGCTTGTGGGAATTTTGGGAATTGTAGTTAGTATTTTAGGCGCACTATATGCCAGTTATGTATTATATGAAAAAGTGATTCAAAACTCCACGATTCAAGGATGGACATCATTGATGATTATTATTTTGGTCATGGGCGGTGCTCAATTGATTTGCTTAGGTGTGATTGGCGAGTATATTGCCAGGATACATGATCAAGTCAAACATAGACCTCTATACGTCATTGAAAAGACGTATAAAAAATTAGAATCATAAGTTAAATATAAGCTATTATATTTTCCAAAAAAGTCTCACCCCCGAAAAAACATATAATAAAATAAAGTATAAATTTGAATCACTTCCACACAATAATATATTGAGACTCTGAGTCTTTAAATTTAAACGGACGTCCTTTAAAGTTGAACAGTAGTTAATAAAAGTAATGTATTATTTAGTTCTTTTAAATTTTAATAAAAAATAAATTTTCAAGTAGGATAATTGGGTTACAAAATAACAAGGTAAATATCGAATGATTAGCTTTAGAACTTTAAAGTATAAAGGAGAATAATCTTTTATATCGTTGATAGAATTTATCTTAAATGGATCAAGAGTTATCTTTAATTGAGAGTAGAGGGACTCATGTACGTATAACAATGTATTGTATCTGTACCAAAATGAGATTTTTTTATTATCTTGGATAAAGGGCCGAATTAAATCAAATGCGATGTAATTCTTTTTCTTAAATAATTTATACCAAAATGATAGTGGCTGTTCATTAATATGATGGGTACCGCCTTGTCCTGGAACGGCTGCTGAAAACAGAATAATTTTACCGTGAGTTGTTAAACTACTAATAAACGTTTCAGCAGATGATTTTGGTAAATGTTCAGCGACTTCTAAAGATTGAACAAAATCATAAGAAAGATTTAATGATAGAGGTTTTTTTAAATCATGGGTTTTAAAGTTTTTTTGATTGATAACCAAAGAAGCTTTACTTAAATAATCCCCATCAATACCGACTATATTTTCAATGCCTTTTTCATGCCATCCTTTCAACCAATAACCTGATCCACAACCAACGTCTAATACACTGTTTATTTTATAGCTATTTAATTTTTCTAAAATTATTTCTATAATTACTGTAGATGAATATTGACTATAATGAGTAATTCTTTTAAAAAAATCATCAGTATAATTACGTGGTTTTATGTTCATGAATTTACGATTTTATCATTTAATTATTAAGGATTAAAGCATGCAAAGTGATATCTATCAAATATGTTCTAAATTTGAATCTGAACATTGGTGGTTTGTAGCACGACGTGCAATTGTTCAAAAAGCAATCGATTTCTATTTTAAAAATCCAAATGATATGACATCAAAAATACTTGAAGTCGGTGCTGGTTCTGGCGGTAATTTAGAAATGTTGTCTGCATATGGCAATGTGTTTGCACTAGAAATGGATGAAAAATCTTGTCAATTTGCTCAAAATAGAAATATTGGTGAGGTAATGCTAGGAAAACTTCCAGATCAGTTCCCATTTGATAACACATTTGATTTGATATGTATGTTAGACGTGTTAGAGCACATTGAAGATGATTTTGAAACATTATGTATTATTAAAGAAAAATTAAATGCAACAGGAAAATTGGTGATTACAGTGCCTGCCTACCAATGGTTATGGAGTCAGCACGATGTCGTAGCTCAGCACTATCGCAGGTATAATCGAAAATCATTAACTGAGGTAATCACCCAATCAGGGTTAAAAGTAAAATATATGACCTATTTTAATACATTTTTATTTCCAGTAGTAGCCAGTGTTAGACTTGTAAATAATGTATTGGGTAAAAACGAAAGTAGTGACTTATCGCTACCAATTAAAGGCGTAAATAATGGTTTAAAAACAATTTTTGCAAGCGAGAGGTTCTTTTTTCCAAAAATAACATTTCCTTTTGGAGTAAGTCTTTTAGCTGTTTTGGAAAATATATAAGATATAACTCATGTAATTTTCATAAGATGCTTCATTTATTTTTGCACTTATCCGTTTTGATTTTTTAAAAATAAACATAGTAAATATTTTTAATCAACTATACCTACTTTACATTGTTTTGAAATATTATAAAATGTTCTTTATTAATGAAAAAAATTTTTAATTTTATTAGTAATCGGACATATTTGCCGTTCGTGTTGTTATTTTTTTATTTCGTTTTAATTGACTTTTCTAGACATTTTTCATTTCAAACTAATTATCTTGATTTCTTTTTTAATCATAATAGCATTTATAACCTTTCACATTTTCAAGGATCATTAGTACAAATATTTAACAAACCTTTTTTAAGTGCCCATTTTTATCCCTGGCTAATTTTACTTATTCCGTTTTATTGGATATCGACAAGCACGCTATGGCTCATCCTATTAAAAACAACGTTAATTCTAATAGGATCTTACCCTTTACTAAAGCTATTTAAAAAATATATAGGAGACATGAATGTACGTTATTTTTACTTGATATATTTTTTCTACTTACCATTTCGTCGCTTTAGCTTTAGTGACCTTCATGGTGAATATTTTATGATGGCCATTTTATCTTGGGTTATTTATTTTTTTATCACGAATAAATATAAGTGGGCGTTTTTTCTTTCGCTACTATTATTGCTTACTAAAGAAAATTTCATTCTATTAACACTGCCAATTAGCCTCTATTTTTTTATAAAAAGAAAATACATTTATGCGCTAACACTTTTCTTTTTAAGTATCCTGTGGACATTATTTATCTTTAAATTTTATTTCCCTTTTATGATTTCAAAAACTGATATTTCACAATCTTACTTTTTCTTATATTTTTTTTCAGATTTTGGTAATTCATTCCAAGAAATTTTCTATTATTGTTTAACTCACCCCATTACCTTTCTTAGTAAGGTGTTAACCTTTGATAAACTTTTTCATTTTTTATTATTATTTGCGCCTTTTGGTTTTCTTTCTTTCGGATCACCTATATCGTTGTTAGGCACTGGCCTTTTGTTACAAAACTATATAATTCCTCATGATATGCACAAAATTTACATGCACTATTCTCTTCCTTTAATCCCGATTATTGCTTCCTCAGCTATTTTGAGCTTCGCGAAATTAAAACTAATAATTTATCAAAATTCTTACTTAAAAACATTTTTAAAATTAATCATCGGCTTATTTATTGCGATTAATATTGTACTATTTGTTTTTTTTGATTTAAGAACATTCATTGCATCTCCTGATATAAAAAAAACTCATCAACTTATTAAACAACTTCCTCCATCATCTCAGATACTCACAACATCGAATTATATTCCTCATTTAAATGGGCATCAATTAACGATGCTTGAAATAAAACATGATTATGACAATTTATTTGACTTTATTTTGATGGCCAATCAACAACCATTGGATTATGAGGTTTTGCAGTCTCCAATTCAATACATTCTGAACGGAATCGAAAAAAAACAGTACATGCACTATTTTATTCGTTGGCTCCATGGTGAAAGAGAATATACTTATGAAACTAGTGCCTACTATAAAAATCTAATTTATCATTTCAAATCAAACCCAAATTATTTACTTATCAATGAAAATAAAGACAGTCTTCTATTTAAAAAACACCCATGAAAATACTGCTTCTTTCATGTCACCTTTACCAATCAAAAAATAAAGCCGGATTCCATCATTTGGCAGATGCCTTTAGTAAACTTAATCATTCCGTTTATTTTTGTACTTGCCCTAATTCAATACTCAATTTAGCTCAAGACCTTCGAATAACATCCTCTCGATTTTATGCGCGATTAAAGTCTATTCTTTACTCATTTTTTCCAAAATCATATCAGGGAATTACCATTGGAGGATATGCCTCAATTGTTCATAATTTTGCTAATTCAAATCATTTTCAATCAGTTATTACGTCTATTTTTTTATCCGGTTATTCTAGACTATTCGCAAAAAAACATTGCTATGACATCGTTATTTTTGAGTCTGGGGTGTGTCTTTACTTATTCCACATTTTAAAAAAACGTTTCCCAAAGGCTGTTTTTATTTATCGTATTTCAGATATATTATTCCTTATTGGGGCATCTGATCACCTGATTCATTATGAAAAAAACTTACTTGATTCGTTTGACTTATTGGTTGTTCCAAATCAAACAATGGCCCAATTGTTTAAAGAAAAAGTGCCATCTGCAAAAATTTTAATGCAGCTACATGGTGTTAACACCAATCAATATGATGTTGCTTCACGTTCCCCATCTCCATTTGATACCCATCATAACCATGCGGTTTATATTGGCATGTCAGATTTTGATTGGACGTTTATTGAACGGGCAAGTGCCTTATTTCCAAATATCCAATTTCACATCATTGGACCTTATGAAAAAAAACTCACTGCACCAAATGTTATTTATCATGGATTGCTTGCATTTGATATGTCATTACCCTACCTGGCACATTGTGACATTGGTCTTAATATTGGTCATTATCTCAGAGAATCTGATGCATCATTTATTAAAGCCAATAAACCACTTAAGTACATTCAGTATACTTATTTCAAAAAGCCAATTATTGCCCCTGCACGACTCATGCTTAATGAACCTCATGTCATTTCATATGAGCTTAATGACAAAAGTATAGCAAATGCTATATCTGAGGCACTCAATGGACAAATTGTTGTTCAAGAAAAAATTCATGATTGGTCAAAGCTCTGTCAAGATATTCTCTCACATTGTTAAACCTCCTTCATTCTTTTAATTAATGACTTCATCATGTATAATTTTTTCATGAGTATTAATGTTGCTTTAATTGGGGTCGGATATTGGGGGCCTAATCTACTGAGAAATTTAAATGCATTACCAAACTGCAACCTTAAAACGGTTTGCGACATGTCTAAAGAACGTTGTGACTTTGTGTCCAATAATTATCCAAACGTAGTTGTTACTTCAAACGTTAATGACATCATAAATGATGACGACATAGATGCTGTTGTTATTGCAACCCCTGTTAAAACTCATTTCAAGCTATCGACTCAATGTCTAAATGCTGGAAAACATATTCTTGTTGAAAAACCAATGGCAACCACTATTGAAGAAATTAATATGATTGAATCTTTAGCTAAAACAAAAGGACTTACCGCAATGTCGGGGCATACCTTTTTATTTAATGCAGCTGTAAATTATGTTAAAGAATACATCCACTCTGGCGCTCTTGGGGAATTACGTTATATTTATTCACAACGATTAAATCTTGGTCGTATTAGAGACGATGTTGACGCGCTCTGGAATTTAGCACCACACGATATTAGCATTATTCAATACATATTAAATGATGAAGCTCCAATTAAAATTACTCGACATGGGCAAAGTTACATTCAAAACGCTATTGATGATGTAACTTTCATGAATTTAGAATATTCAAATTCTGTTATGGCCAACATTCATGTTAGCTGGTTAGACCCTCAAAAAGTCAGAAAAATGACGTTTGTGGGTTCCAAAAAAATGATTGTTTATGATGATATTGCAGATCATAAAATAGCAATTTATGATAAAAATATAGAACGTCTAGAAGTCATGCATAATAAAATGGACTACGATCAATCCAGTTTTCAAGTCAATTATAAACATGGTGATGTTGTTTTACCTCATATTAAATTTACAGAACCACTAAAAAATGAACTGATTCATTTTTTTGAATGCATTCAATCCGGTGAAGAACCAATCTCAGGGTTAACTCACACCAAGAATGTTGTTAATATCCTTGCAAAAACATATGCTAAAGAATATGCCTAATTTTATTTCTGACTCAGCTATTGTAAATAATTGTTCACTGGGTAAGAATATTCAAATCTGGCATTTTTGCAATTTATATGGGTGTAATATTGGTGACAATTCAAAAATTGGAACTTACACGGAGATTCAACCAGATGTACTTATTGGTAATAATACTAACATTTCATCTCACTCATTCATTTGTTCAAATACAACCATTGGAGATAATGTATTTATTGGCCACGGAGTAATGACCATCAATGATTTATATCCCCCATCCTTTAAACGTACTGGTCGTAAGGATGCTTGGAAATCCATTACTATTGGAAATAATGTGGTTATTGGTACGCATGCAACATTATTTCCAGTGCATATTGGTGAAAACAGTATTATTGGGGCTGGATCGGTTGTTACGAAAGATGTTCCGGCAGGCGTGGTTGTTGCTGGAAACCCTGCAAAAATAATTAAAAAAAAGGAAGACATTCATGAATATTCAATTGGTTGATCTAAAAAAACAATATTTAACAATTCGACATGAAATTGATGATGCAATTCAAAGCGTTATTAATGAAACAGCGTTTATTAAAGGTAAGTATGTATCAGAATTTGAATCTGCTTATGCAAAAGCAATTGGGGTTAAACATTGCATTAGTGTTGCCAATGGCACCGATGCTATTTACATTTCACTGAAAGCATTGGGTATTGGCCCCGGTGATGAGGTGATTACCGTGGCAAATAGTTGGATATCCACCTCAGAAACTATTTCTCAAACTGGTGCAAAGCCAGTTTTCGTTGATATTGATCCAGCTACATTCACTATAAACCCAACCTTAATTGAAGAAAAAATAAATAAACATACAAAGGCCATTATTCCAGTACATTTATTTGGGCACCCGTGTGATATGTCGACTATTATGGATATATCAAAAAAACATAACCTGTCTGTTATTGAAGACTGTGCACAGTCACACCTTGCTGAATTTAATGATCAAAAAGTCAGCACCTTCGGTATTGCTGGCACCTATAGTTTTTTTCCTGGAAAAAACTTAGGCGCTTTTGGTGATGCCGGAGCAATTGTTAGTAATGATGATAACTTTTCTGAAAAAGTTCGGATGATTGCAAATCATGGTGCTCTTGTAAAACATCAACACAAGATTGAAGGTGTAAATAGTCGTTTAGATGGTCTTCAAGCAGCCATACTTAGTGTTAAACTAAAGCATCTTGAACATTGGACGCACCTAAGAAATCAACACGCTAATTACTATACCTCACAATTAACATCTGCAAACCTTGATGATAATGTTACTTGTCCAACCATTCAAAATAATTGTAAGCATGCATTTCATTTGTATGTCATTCGTGCAAAAAACCGAAATAAATTAATGGCATACTTAAAAGAACATGGCATTGGCGTTGCGATTCATTACCCGACACCATTACCCTTATTGGACGCTTATGCCTACCTAGGTCATCGTCCAGATGATTTCCCGATAGCTTCATCGTATCAACATGAGATTTTATCATTGCCTATTTTTCCTGAGCTTACTAAAGAAGAAATTAATTATATTGTAGATTGTATCAAGACGTTTTATATAAATAATGTATGAAAATTTATTAGAAAATACGTATTAGCTTAATATTTATTCAATAAATTTTGAAATAATCAATGCCAAATTGTTTTTTACTAGTTTATAGATTTTTGAAATAAAACATACTTTTTTTAATTTAATGTAAGTTGATGATGTTTATACCAATCAAAGGTTTGTTTTAATCCGTCATCTAATAATATTACGTCCCCTATGTTTAAATGAGTTTTTGCTAATGAAACATCTGCAAGACTATCTTTAACATCTCCTGGTCTAGAATTATTATACTTGAAGCTTACATCACTATTACAAAGTACTTTAATTTTTTTGGCAAGCTCATTTACTGATACATTTTGGTTACACCCCACATTGTATACTTTGCCAGTTGCAGAGGCCGGTGCAGTCATTGCTTTTATATTATAATCAACTACATTTTTAATGAAGGTAAAATCACGAGTTTGATGACCGTTACCATTAATTGTAATTGTTTGATTCGATAGACATTGATCAAAAAACTTTGGGATTACAGCAGCATACTGTGAGTTTGGATCTTGCCTTTGACCGAATACGTTAAAGTATCTAAATCCAATTGTTTCTAGACCATAAACAGATTGATAAACGCTTAAATAATGCTCACCAGCAGCTTTACTTACAGCATACGGAGATTTTGGGTTTAAGGGCATGGTTTCAATCTTTGGTAAAGTAGGTGTATCACCATAAACTGATGATGATGATGCAAATAAAAATCGTTTAACACCTGCTTTTCTAGATGACTCTAATAAATTAATCATTCCACCAAGGTTATTATCAAAATACAATTTAGGTTCATTTATTGATCTTGGTACAGACCCTAAAGCTGCTTGATGATATATTATCTCAACATCTTTACAAATACTTTCACAGAAAGATGAATCTCTTAAATCTCCTTCATAAAATACAAAATTACCTTTATGATTTAAACTACTTATATAGTCAATATTTTGCTGTTTGCCATTACTAAAATTGTCAATCCCAATGACGTTGTGATCTAATCGAATTAGAGATTCTACTAAATGTGAGCCAATAAAACCAGCAGCCCCTGTTACTAATATTTTTTTCATATATGAATAATAAAGGAGTTCAATATTTAGTTCAATGCGATAGATGTAACCATTATAAAAAAATTATCCCAATCAACCATATTTAGAATATTTTCTCTTCTTTTTTGTCTATTTCTTCAATGGCCTTAAAAAAAACAGATTCAATAGATGCTTTTATAAATTTGCCATTTAAAGAGAAAAAACTTTTAAAGCCATTAACTTCATAACCACCCTCCGTCAGCATTTTCTGAGTTGGCCAATACCCAAATACTGTTCCCATACACCCTACTGGTATGATTGTTTTTTTGGGGTAAATTTGTTGGAGTTTTAAACTATATGATGAAACAACCTCTGCTGAAACCCCCACGATCACATAATTATTAGACAGCTCAATTGTTTGAAAGTTTATTTGTCCATTTCCTTTACTTACGCACTTGTTTAAAGGAACCATACTATGTGCCACGGTTAAATTCGTATTTAAAATCATTTCCCCACTTTTACTCAAACATTCCTTAACAACATTACCCAATTTATCAATCCATTTTTGATATGTTTTATAATTAAATTGTTGAAATTCAGGAGATTTATTTAAAAATGATAAGATTTTTCCTGTCACTGATTGATCTTTACCGATATTATTTGGGCGGACATCCCCTGAAAACCCTTGTAAAAAAACTACGGGAATATTTCCTAACTCATCTCTTATTTGTGCTCTAATGTCACCTGGAAAATGTGCGCTAAGATTCATTGGTGTATGATACATTACTGGATGACATGCAAAGTTCCACATAATTGCCAAATGTTTATTTGTATTTCTTTCAGTAAATTTAAATACTCGTACTTTTGAATCAATTGGTTCATTAGGGTTTGGAAAAATTCGTAACGATTTTTTTAAAATATAACGTTTCCAAATTCCCCAAGATAGTTTTCTTCGATTTACTGAAATTCCTGTAGTTTCTAATTCTTTGTAACTAATGTTGATGTCAATTAAGGGCTTTTTTAATAATTGATCGAGTACTATGAATAATTGCTTTTTAAAATATGTATAATAATATAAATCAACACTCCCTAACTTCGGCTTAGATTTATCTAGAAATGGTGCGTAATGCGTGTGGGATGCACATATAAATACTTGATCATCTTGAATGTCTATCTTTGTATGTAAATAACCAACTACTAACTGTTTTATCTCATTAGTAACAAATAATGTATCTACTGAAATAATCCATATTTCATGTTTCTTCTGTCTGAGTCTAATAGCATTTATTTCAATATTTGAATCAATTTTATGATATGTTTCATATATATTTCCATTGCACCCTAACGTTGTTTTTTTTTTAGATGTAGTATCTATACTTGTACAAGCTATTTTTAAACTCATTACCTAAGACTCTTAATAAATTCTCTGCATTTCAAAAGTTTTGAGTTTACTTTTTTAATTTGGAAATAAGGTGTTTGAATTGCTCCAAATTGTCTAAAAGAATTTTCAACATTTTCAATCATACTGCCCTCAAAATCAAATTTCCTTGTATCTTTACTGAAAAGTTTTATTCCCTCTAGAACTAACTTTGATGCAGCCCCGCTATTTCTAAATGTTGGGTCAATGGTACTGATTAAATCATATGCCGAAGTGTTGTTTCCTACTAATAACAATGCAGCGTGAATATTATTATCATTATCATGAGCAGATATAATTTTCACGCCATTATTTTTTAGCCCATTTTCATAAATTCTATTTAATAAGTTAAATTGATATTGAATTTTCTGGCCTTGTTTATCTAACGTTAATTTATGATTTTCATAAAAGCTATTTACATCAAGATCAAACCTTACATGAATCTTATTTTCAGATTTTTTAATATTTTTTTTCTTTGCCTGAGTAAAATTTTGATAAACTTGTTCATGATCTTTTATATTATTAATGATATACGTATATCTTGTTGTTTGTGCAAAGCCTCTCCAATAAAAGGGTAACCAATTCGTAAGCGAGAAATGAAAATTTTGACAAAAATAATCAAATGCTGGTAATTGATCAATTAAATTATTCATTATTTCTTTTTGATATGATAATTTTTTGGAATATTTTTGATTTTCTGGGTATTTAATAAATGGGCCTAAAGTTTGAGTTAATTGAGGCATCACTATGCATTTGAACCCCTTTTTTCTAACTACATAATACGGCATACTAGCAACAATATGACTATTTCTTTCAACAAGCGCAACATCCCAATAACCATCAATAGCAACTGCATCTAACCACCAGGGTTGTGAAAAAACAGGAATGGGTTCAAGTTTGGCGAATTCGAAATATTTACCTTTATTTAAAGAACTCATTTTTCATATGATAAACTGCATTGAGTCCTTGATCAAATAAATACTGTTTACATAAGAACCTTTGCATCTATAATATATTAACTTGATTTTTTTTATTCACATTGCTTGGCTTAAACGACAATAAACTCATAATCAACTTTTTAAAGTTAAATTTTAAAGTAAGATAAATTCCCCCATCTTTACACGCAACAAAA
>MDTB01070115.1_pt1 | contig 18441 bp, 15 predicted proteins | sample 811161 | NCBI WGS metagenome assembly MDTB01 (sample SAMN05326650, study PRJNA326480) | marine metagenome | isolation source: seawater | place: Mediterranean Sea | collected 2009
AGATAATATATCTTTCAAAGTATTTTCTCCCTATCGCTTCAGATTACTGAGTAATGCCAAAAAACTTATTTTTTATACCAACAAGCTAGTGCCTTTAAAAAACAAGCTCTATTGATTTGAGTTATGGAGGTTTTGCAATAGTCCTGAATGCATTATAGTCCTGCGTACAATAAATCGTTGGGATTAAAAAAAGGAGAAAAGTCCATGCCTACAAACCATTGGCCACCAGCGCCAGATCTCCAGCGCTCGAATATAAGTTTCAACTTCCGTGACAGCGCCTATCTGGGGCATTTAGTCGCGCCGCCAGAATCAGCAGGAAAAAGACCGCTAGTATTAGTTATTCATAACTTCCAAGGATTAAAATTTTTCGATGTAGATGTAGCAGAGTATCTCGCGCGCCTCGGATATGTTGGCCTTGCAATAGATCTATATGGCGATGAGCTCCCGCCAGAAGAAAGACTTTTCCCTACTGATAAAGAAAAAATTGAACCGTTTATGAAAAAGACCTTTGAGACCATGGTAGCCCTCGATCATGATTTCGAAAAATTCCGTTCCCTTCTCCAGGAATGGCTCAACCAAGGACTAAAGCATTCCTCAGTAGATGCCTCAATACCAGGTGCTGCGATTGGTTATTGCTTTGGTGGAGTTGCTGTTATTGAGGCGGTTAGAGCAGGTTTAAACCTTGGTGGTGTCTGCTCATTTCATGGTTTGTTGCAAACAGGAGAGGACCCAAGTCCCTCAAGGATCGGCGTTAAGCGCCCATCCCTCAGGACATGCGAGAATCGGTACAATACAAATACAATAGTAGTTATAGAAAACGGTGCGGAGGATCATCTGGTTCCCGACGAGAGTCGTAAGCGATTTTTTGAAGAAATGGATACGGCAGGTGTCGATTGGTGTTTCCACGATCATGCGAAGACACCACATGGCTTTGCCCTTCCGCCAACTCTCGGCGGTCCCGGTAGGCTGCACGAGAACGCAGATCGACGTTCAACAATGAATATGCTAAGTCTATTTCGGGAGATATTTCCCTCAGTCCAACAAAATCCGGTCGCCCGCAATGGTGCCGGCACTTCCATTCCTGTTTAAGAGTATTTTGACATGAAATTATATAGTGAAATTCACCGCCCTCAGTTTCACTTCTCAGCAAAGGAAAACTGGATCAATGATCCCAACGGATTAGTTTACTGTGACGGAATATGGCATCTTTTTTTCCAACACAATCCAGAATCAAAAATTTGGGGCAACATGACTTGGGGCCACGCAATCAGTCATGACCTTATTCGCTGGGAACAGGTAGAACATGCTCTTTATCCTGATGAACACGGCACCATGTTCTCTGGATCAGCGGTTATCGATCACAAAAATTCAGCCGGATTCGGTAAAGGGGCGATGTTACTTTTTTATACAGCGGCGGGTGACTGTGTCTTACCGGAACGGCCTTATACTCAGTGCCTCGCTCATAGCACTGACAATGGCGTCACGGTTCAAAAATACGGAGGCAACCCGATCATAGGGAACTTTGCAAAAGGAAATCGGGACCCTAAGGTGATCTGGCATGAGGAATCAAAGCAGTGGATTATGGCCTTATACTTAATAGATAACGAGTATTGCCTGTTGCGATCAAGAGATTGTAAAACTTGGGAACGATTTCAGGATCTTACCCTACCGGGCGTGACAGAGTGCCCGGACTTTTTCCCGCTTACTGATGATTCTGGTTCTTTACGTTGGGTCTTCTGGGGCGCTAAAGGAAAATACTTGATCGGCTCCTTTGATGGCAGTAAGTTCGTTGCAGAAACAGAAACTCTAACCAGTGAGTGCGGAAGCAACGGTTATGCTGCTCAAACTTGGAGCGACGCGCCAGACGGTCGAATAATTCAAGTATCTTGGATGAATAAGGGTTTGTATCCAGAGATGCCATTCAACCATCAAATGTCCATTCCTGTGGAACTATCTTTGCATGGTTCAGCCAAAGATGTTCGTCTAGTGCGCTGGCCAGTAAAAGAATGCGAATCGCTTCGCAAGAAAACCTTAAGGCTAAATACGCAACAGATTCCTGGTTGGAAATCTCCTTTGGTGATCGAGATTCAATCAGACCTAATGGAAGTTAGCCTCTCTGCAGTTCGCAGGGCTAGTGGTCGCTTACATATGTCGATCAGGGGCCAAGCTGTGATTATCGATTGGGAGAAAGGAGAGCTAGTATATCAGGGCCACCCAGTCGCTCTTCCAAACTCGCAAACTATTGAGGTACTTATGCTTATTGATAAAACTTCGCTGGAAATTTTTCTAAATAAGGGATTAGTTAGCGCATCGTTCCCATTTCTGGCTGGTGCCTATTTAAACCCTTTGGAGCTTTATTCAGATGGGCAGCAGCAATTGGAAGAAATCACGGTACACGAACTAGCATCCATCTGGTAACTAGCAAGCGACCCTCATTATCATATTGCACTGTTAGTCAAATCCGGGTGGCGAGGGACAGCAAGCTCACGACTCAAACAAACGCAATGCTACCTTAAAGAAAGAGAGACGCTAGACGCAGAGAACCAAATATTGGTTATACATATTACTAACGGGGAAATGGGACAGACCAGAATCGGCAAAAACGTCGGTCTCGCCAAGTACAAGCGGATGAAAAAGGATAAGGGGTTTTAGCTACCCCTTATCCTTTATTATCTTACTTCCAACCACTCCTCGCGTTTGGACCGTCAGGATAAGGGCCTGCGGGCCAACGAAACCCTAGCGTCATCGCCGTATTTACATCTTCCTTAGTTCCAACACCTTCTGCGACGAGCTTATCAGCTTCCTTGCGCACAGCAGCTAAGATTCTATTGCCAATGAAACCCGTATCTCCAGGAACATCCTTAAGTACGATCGGTACTTTACGCCAGCTTTTGCTTAGGTCAACGATCAACTGCACAATATCATCAGTGGTATCTTCTGTATGTGTGACCTCAACCAACTTCATGATATTTGCCGGACTAAACAAATGCATTCCAATAAATCTGTCTTTTCTTTCGGTTACCGCAGCAAGGTCTGCTATCGTGAAGTAAGAGGTATTACTGGCAAAAACAGCGTCGTTCTTCACAATACTATCCATTTCTTCCCATACCTTTAGCTTCATCGGCTTGTTTTCAATACGTCCGTCTTCGCCACCACCAATCGCTTCTATTATCAAATCACAATCACTGAGATCGTTAACGTCGGTTGTAAAACTTAATAGGCTCATCGCGGCATCTCGATCCTCTTCCGTCATCTTGCCGAGCTCCACCGCTTTGTTAAATCCAAATCGACTATTGAGGATAATCTCTTTAGCATTCTCGCAAATCTCTTCAGACAGATCTCTCACTATTACTTTCTGACCAGCCTGAATAGCATTCTGGGCTATCCCACCACCCATTACGCCTGCACCCAAAATTCCAATGCATTTTATATCTTCAAGTTTCATTTCGTTGCATCTCCTATGACATGTTCTATAACTAGTTAACTGAGTTCTTTTCGATAAATTTGTGAGGCGCTCGAGAATCTTCATTCCTGGTCTTCACATCTATCATGACTGTCTTTCCTTCTTTATTAAGTCTACTCGCTTTAAGCAGTGCATCAGGAAGTTCCGATGCTTTGCTTACATAAATCCCCTCGGCTCCCATACCCATTGCAATTTGTCCATAGTCGCCCGACATATGCGTAACACCGAATTGCTCTCGAGCGGTTGGCGTACCTCCGGGATAAGTCGCCATTATTCCATTATTCAGAAGGACAACGGTGATCGGCAGATTGGCCCGAACAGCTGTTTCCATATCCAAACCTGACATACCGAAAGCAGCATCGCCCATAAATGCTACACACATACGATCTGGCATGGCCTTCTTAGCACCTATCATAAGTGGGATCGAAGCGCCAAGATGCGTAGTTTTACCCCATCCAACGTAACTGTGTGGGGTAGTTGCAATATAGAAAGGCCCTATTTGGTCTCGCGGGGCCCCTGCATCATGGGTAACAATGCTGGATTCCTTATCAAGATTCTGGTTTAGCTCCCAGATTACCCGATATGGACTGATAGGGTTACTATCATTTTCAAGATATGGCATCCATGATGCCCACCAAGCATCTTTGGCTGTCTTAATTCGTTGAGTAACCCCAGTAGTTCTTCCTTCCTCCCCTATAAGACCCTTCACATGATCGATCATTAGCTTCAAAGTTAACTTAGCGTCACCAACCAAGCCAACATCACAAACAGTATCCTTGTTGATTTCGTTAACGTCATTAACACAGTGAATGAGGAACTTATTTGGATCGAAACGCTGACCGTAAGGGGTCGTCGTTAAGGATGTGCCAACCGCGAACATTACATCTGAATCATCTAGCCATTGTCTCGCGGGGCCAGTTGTCGTCATTCCACCAGAACCCAAGGCTAGTGGATGCCTCTCATCGATGGCCGACTTACCAACTAAGGATGTATAAACAGGCACCTCAAGCAACTCAGCTAAAACTCTCAACTCCTCCGTTGCTTGAGCTGACATTACTCCTGCTCCTGCCCAAATCAAAGGGTCCTTAGCATCCACCAACGCCCTGGCAGCGTCTCTAATATCACTAACGGAAGGTACGCTTGTCATGATCTTAGGGGAACGATAGGTTAGCCCATTATCCGGAATTTCTTGGCCCACAACATCCTGCGGTAACTCCACCACTACAGGTCCAGGCGTTCCAGACCTCAAATGATGCATCGCTCGACGCATCACATTAGCTGTTTCGCGTGGACTGGTAATAAACTCAGCATGTCTGGACACCGTTGACCAGGAATTCACTGCTGAAAAATTTGGTCTAACAAAGAGCTGATGTAAGGGGTTTCCACCAGGCATGACCAAAATTGGTATGTTATCCGCATTAGCTTGAGCTAGTCCTCCCATTGCGTTCTCTGCTCCCGCCTGAGATTGCATACCTACCATACTAATGTTTGTTCGATCACTAACCCTCGCATAACCATCTGCCGCCATAACGGCACCTCGCTCATGACGAAACGCTATTGGCTGAATTCCTTCCTTAGCTAATGCCTCGATCATCGGATTACTTGGAAAACAAGACATCCAAGTTAACCCTTCCTCCTTCAGGATTTTAGCGATGTATTCCGCCCCTATCATTACGTCACCTCATCAATATTCCAGAGTGCGGAGGATACTATAACTTTAATCAGAAGTGTTGACGCTTCTCAAGCAAAAACGATCCTATCACCAGACATCTCTTCTTAGCTTCAGTTAAGTCGGTAAACCCGCTGCGCAGTTCTACTGAAAACCGCAGCTTTTTCGTCAGCACTCAGGCCAGCTTTCTTGGCAACTAGCTTGAACATATTCCAGAGAGTACGGTAGGACACGCACTCCTTGTCCACAGGGAAATTACTCTCGAACATACAACGATCAGGGCCAAACGCCTCGATAGCGTAGATATAGCGTTCGTAGAGCAAATCGCAAAGCTCACTAGAACCAATTGGCGATTGCCTTAAATGATTGTGGAATGGCGGCTCCCAAGCTCCTACGCGCTGCTGCGCGCCACCAACCTTCATAACCGCATTAGGACATTCTGAGATCGTGTCGATACATTCGCGCCACTTCGCTATATCCCCTAACTTATCGTTAGGGTCAACTCTACCGCCCAAATGATTAATTATAATTGTGATTTCGGGGAACTTTTGGCCCAGCTTTGCCAAGACGGGTAAACGCGTATAATCGGGATGGTAATTATCAAAAGACAATCCTAATTTACCAAGTACAGAATAGCCTTCGAGAAACGTATCGTTGAGGTTTTTTGGAAAAGCAGATCGAATACCACGGAAATTGCTTGAAGCCTCCATATGGGCACGCAAAATTCCCTCTACATATTTCCCGGCTCTCAAGTCCGCGTAGCCGAAAATACCTGCACAGATCTCTGTACTTCCATACCGGCCCGAACGGCTCATGGCAGCTATACCATTAACAAATTCTGTTTCACCTACACATTTCATGGCTTCCTCGCCGGAACCCCGATAAAAGGCACCGCACTGTGCAAAAACAGTCTGGATAACGTTGTGCCCTGAAAGCTTTATCTCATCCGCTATCTCTTCGCACAAGTAGACTTTATGCTGAAATTCTCTAAGTATCTCATCGTCATAAGTGCGAAGATCCCAAAGATGATGATGCGGGTCAACGATAGAGAGATTTGGCTCAATAACATCTTCTGGCGTTTCCTTTGCTAACCATTGAAGTAGATCTGCGTTTGCAGCGTGTGGCATAAATCACTCCTTCATAATTTAAACCACATGGTACAGAAAGCTTTTAGGCGAAAACAATATTAAAACTGAACAACGACTGACATTTATAATTCAAAGTCCAGTTTTTTTTCAGCAAAGCCACTCCAATGTAACTCCGACTGCTCTAAGCTAGAATAACGCCAAGTGAGTTAAATTTAGGAAGGATAATGAGCCTCGAAGTATATACAGGAGCCACACCCAACGGATGGAAGATCACAGTTATGATTGAAGAGCTACTCGAAGCTGGTATCGACCTCGGCCACGTCGATGTACACCAACTGAGTCTGTCTGATGGTGATCAATTTACTGAAGATTTCATGAAAATAAATCCAAATCAAAAGATTCCTGCGATCGTGCATAATGGAACGAGTATCATCGAAAGCTGTGCAATTCTCCATTACCTTGGTGAAACCTTCCCAACAACCCTTTTCCCTAACGACGACCGACGCTGGCAAGTTATACCTTGGTTATATTGGCAAGCGGCAAATATCGGTCCTATATTTGGAAACAAGCTCAGCTACACCCGCTACATAAGAGATGCGACTGACCTAGAACGGAGGCATCCAATTGAACGTTTCGGTAAAGAAGCCTCGAGGCTCATTGGGGTTATGGATTACCAACTAGCTAAGCATCCCTATCTTTGCGGCGATCATTTCACCGTTGCAGATATCGCTACTTGGTGCTGGATCCGCTCGTACAAGTGGGTAAAAGTCGACATTACTATGAAGCCACGGGTTGTCGATTGGTTGGAACGTGTACGCAACCGACCCGGCGTAGAACGCGGAATTTCTTTTGGGGTCCCTAAAGCTGAGATAGACTCATTTAGTAAAGAACGACGCGAGAGCTATATGAAAGACGGCGGTATTATCGCCTCTAACTCAGAACTGAATTCTGATGTCTGAAGCAATCGCCATAGTCAGTCCTTAGCAAATGACAGTCTAATTAGGGCCAATCGCAAAGCCCTCGTCTAGCAACTTATGTGGCGTTACCAGAAATATCATCCTCTTATCTCTTTCTAAAGCACTAATAAACTCGTCATTAATCTCGATCTCGAGATCATCAAAAAAAGCCTCATGTACTCTGCGCGTGAGTTCAGCCCGCTCGGGGTCAGAGTCAATACACCGCACAGTACCATAGACAACTAGCTGACGCCTTTCTTCATGAATAAGGAGAGCCACCTTTGGCTGCCTACGCGCGTTTCTCCATTTGGCTGTATAACTTTTAACAGAAATCGCGAAGTCGCTCCCATTCCATGAATAAGCGATCTGGGACAGCTGTGGCGACCCGTCCTTTCTTCCAGTAGCTAATGCAGCCCACTTATGATTTCGAAGATACTCATCCTGCTCATCAGTCATTTTCATCACAGATTGTTGCACCCCACTTCAATTTAAATACCAAATTAAGCATTATCTAATAACCCTAAGTAAATATTTTTCCGTTCAGTATGATTAGGCAGGTATCGGTGTACTTTCTGCCTCACTACTTTAGTATTCCAACAGGAAGGAACATAGCGTAGTCGAAAAATGAAAAGTAAAGCTGAAGTTGAAAAACGAAACGCATAAATTATGAATCAAGCACAAAAGGGTAGTGGACCCTCGGCAATCTGGGTCAACAAACCTTCGAAAGGGCAGTTACCGGTGGGAACCCATCACAACACCTTCTATTCTTTGGCCCAAAACCAAGACGTAGGGTACTGTATTTATTTGCCCCCTGATTATCAGACGGCAACTGATCAATATTATCCTGTCATTTACAACTTACACGGCGCAGGCGACAACGAACTGCATGGCTTCGACGATGTAAGGGTGCTTGACGATGGCATAAGGAGTGGACGTTGGCCGCCGATGATTTTAGTCCTAGCGAATGGTGGCAAGCGAACTTTCTACAAAAACTCCTATGACGGTAAATTCATGAGCGAAACTGTTATTATCGATGAGCTGATAGGATGCATTGATAACACGTATCGAACGATTTCAGATCGCAGCGGCCGATGCATTGAAGGCCACAGTATGGGCGGGCGAGGGGCAATTCGACTAGCAATGAAATTTCCTCGGCTTTTTTGCTCGGTATTTAATCTAGCTGGAAATGTACCTCGAACTCTTGACGGGTACGATCCAGCCTCCCCAAGCATCTATCCAAATAACTATCTCGGGCCTAACAAGCAAAACTATGTTGAAAACGATGCGTATGAATTGCTTAAAAAAAATGCTGATCAAATCAGAAAAAATATACGTATCCAAATTTGGTGCGGTAGCCAAGACCTAAGTCATCTGACGACGATTCGAGACTTTCATCAGGCATTAATTGAAGCAAAAATCGACCACACCTACCTTGAGATTGAAGGCTTAGGCCACAAAAAAAAACCGATTTTAGATAAGTATCGAAATATCTGGTTTGACTACCATGTTGAATCATTGAGTCAAGCAGGAGCACAGAATGAAACCTAGCTGGAAAGAAGTTGCCGAGGCCCTTACAGCAAGTGGAGAGGTTTTTGAACTTTATGAAGATAAAGTCTGGGGGCGCTCATGCAAAGTTTTTCGCAATACACCACTTTCACTAAGAGAGCTATATGCATCAACAAGAAGTGACAAAACTTTTATAACTTATGAGGACGAGCGTTATACATTTGAAGAAACTTATCAAATGTCCTGTCGGATCGCACAAATTATCAAAGAGAAATACGGGATCAAGAAAGGCGACCGAGTCGCGATCTCTATGCGTAACCTGCCAGAATGGGTTTTCACGTTTAACGCGATTACATCTATTGGCGCTATCGCTGTTGGCATGAACGCACTATGGCAAAGTAACGAAATGAAGTTTGGACTGGACGACTGCGGAGCGTGTTTACTTTTTTCCGATCAGGAACGTATCAACCGTTTGGAACCATTCTGGGCCGAAATCAGCATCGATGTGATTGCAATCCGGTCGACAAAATTACTAAAGGGTATTGTTAGTCTTGACAATCTATTGGAAGCGCAGCCTGCCTGCCCAATGCCAGACCAGATCATTAACCCTGATGATCGAGCTATGATCTTGTATACCTCGGGGTCAACTGGAAAATCGAAGGGTGCCGTGTCTAGCCATAGAAATATCCTAAGCGCGCTTTTCTCATGGAGTCTTCAAGCCAAAATCAGGTCACATATAGAACAAGAATCAGTTGCTGAAGTTCAAAATCAGGATAACCAACCCGCCACCTTATTGGCAGTGCCACTATTCCATGCAACGGGATGCCTAGCGATAATGCTGCAAAGCTACAATGCACAACGAAAAATGGTCTGTATGTATAAGTGGGACACAATAGAAGCTGTTCGACTAATAGAAGAAGAGAAGATTAGCGGTTTTAATGGTCCAGCAACCATGTCTGGAGATCTTGTAGCTGCGGCAACAAGCTCTGGTCGAAATTTGTCTAGTCTTCAGAGTGTTGGCGGTGGAGGTTCCTCAAGATCATCCAAACAAGTCCAAAACATTGCTGCTACTTTTGAAAACGCAATGCCAAGTACTGGATGGGGCATGACTGAAACTAACTCTGTAGGTACTGGTATTGGAGGAGAAGACTATCTAAAACATCCAAATAGCGTAGGTATCTGTCATGCAGCGCTGGAGATGCGCGTTGTAGAGAAAGGAAAAGTAATACAAGCCGGTGAAGCCGGTGAGCTGCAGATTAAGGGTGCTTCTATTATTGAAGGCTACTGGAGGCAACCCGAAGCAACCAAGGAAGCTTTTGACGGCGACTGGTTAAGAACTGGCGATATTGGGTATATAGATACAGAAGGCTACGTTTACATCGTTGATCGTATCAAGGATCTAATTATTCGTGGAGGGGAAAATATTTCCACAGCGGAAGTAGAATCGGCGATCAACGAACATAACAGCGTCTTGGAGGTATCGGTTTATGCCTTACCAGATGAAAGATATGGGGAAGACGTTGGTGCAACCATATATAGCGAAGGATCACTTGATTCAAAAGAATTACGTGTTTATTTGGGGTCCCGTATTGCTCAATTTAAGGTTCCGCGGCATATCGAAATCACCGATAAACCGCTCCCGAGACTAGCCTCTGGAAAAATAGATAAGCGCGATCTGAAAATGAAGGCGACGAAAAGAATTTTGGAGCAGGACCCACCGCTTGATCGTGAAGGGGTCTAAAACTCAAACGGCTTAGTTCAGTCAACGAGGAAGATCAACGCCAATAAACCGGGCTTGGCCAAGTATTCCAAATAAGCATCGGTGCATCGCCAACCCAGCAAAAATAATAACCTAGGTCTTCAGCCTCTACGATCAAACCTGGATAACCAATATCTCTAGCAGACAGTCCAAATTCTATCAACCGTATCCTAAATCAAATACCACTAGAGATTATCCAAAGCTAAAACACCCGCCTCTCTTTGGCCAACGTATCATCCCATCGATGGGTCTTTAAGAAATCCAGAGCAGCGCGAATACCTGTAGGAGTACCATCTTGAGAAAGTGCTTCTATAGCAAGCGCGGGAACATAACCATTCGGATCCTGAAATGTACTGACTAACAAATCTTCGATTTCACTGGCCGCGATATCAGACGTTAAGAGCAATAGCATCGCATTCATTCTAAGCTGGTTCTCACCCGTCCATCCTCTTCCGACCGGTACTTCCTGCCAAGCCGGATTGCTTGTGGTAAGAAGTTTACGAATCGTCGGAAGTGCAGCTCTAACATTTCCACCGATACATGCCAAAGCGTCCAGTGTTGCTCTTACGACCTGATGATGATCATCCTCCAATTGTTTTATGAGGATCGGTATTGCAGGTGCGGCAGGCTCTCCAATTTCTCCTAAAGCAAACGCTGCGTTAATTTTGATCCATTTATCGTCGCACTTCAGCAAATTAATGAGCGCATCTAAGGCAGGTTCACCCATCGCTCCTAAAGCATAAGCTTCATCCTGCAAAGCATATGCGCCCTCGTTCCATTCCCTTGGATGAAATGCCTCCGAAATCTCTTTTATGTCCTTCCTGTAAGGCCTAAGCTCTTGGCCAGAGTATTCCAACAAACTCTTCACCAAGGGATCAATGGCTTTTAAACCTATACCCGCAAGCTCATACACTGCATTGAGAGCTAATTCGGGATCATTACCATTTAGATTGTTGATCAAAGCTTCCATATCAGGGTTAGTCGCTGGAAAACTGACACAGCGCTCACCTCTCATCCAGTCCCAAATATAATTCCAAGCTCTTGTGTGGCGATACCTGCCGCGGCGAGACTGAGGCTCCGACCAAGGAACAAGACCGCCATCCCAGCTTGGCCCTGACGGATTATGCGCTCGCATAAAAACAAATTTAAACATGTAGCGGCTCATTTCTGTTTTATTGGGAAATGCTGCATGAGCAATGTCAAAAGCAATTAAGAAACAAGTGCCCGCTTTGACACGATCACATACAAAAGCATATTGCGAGTCACTTCCCAAGAGTCCAGCCTGCAGTTGCGTCCCTGGAATAACACGAGTAGGCCCACGTTCTAGGGGCGTATCCTGAGGAAAGTAGAGAATCATTGCAAATCGAGGGACATGATATCTTGCTCTCGAAAGAGGACTCTGAGAGTCTTGATGCCACGCACTAGATCCAGAGGAACCCTTTCCCATTGTGGGAGCATGCTCGCTACCAAGAAGGTCAGTGGAGCGAGTCTCTTCATCTAACGGCTCACTCGCATGCATGAATCGGTGAGGATGCAAAATATAATCGCTTCCGAGAACGCTCTCTAACGCACCGTGGATACGAGGCGAATCTAACACCTGCTGTAATTCCGGAACTCGGGGTAATACATTATTACCCATATTAAATTCGTGGTTATTATTCCATTGGATCTTTTCGAAGATTTGTTGATGGACCTCAGAGGAAATGTCGCTATCAATAACTAGGATCCCGTCACAGATAAATGTGCGAAGTTCCTCATCGCAAAGTTTAAGTCCTGGTTTCCGCAAAATTGAAAGCCCCGTCGTCGATCGAATTAGCATAGCTAAGTTTAATATATACCTCATTTAAATGATCTACCAGAAGGGCTAATTTCCCCTCTCATGATTGCGACACGGGCGTGTTAAGATTAGGTATGAGAAGTTTCCAGATAACTAAAAAGTAGTTTCGAGAATACTGATGATCGACAGCATTAAAGCATTAACCTTCGATGTCTTTGGCACAGTTGTAGACTGGCGATCATCCTTAATAGAGGAAGGGGAGAGATTAACTAAACGGCTTGGTTATAAAGTTAGCTGGGAAGAGTTTGCTGATAAGTGGCGAGCAGGATATGGACCAGCTATGCAGCGAGTTCGACAGGGCGACATAGCTTGGACCAATATCGATAATTTACACCGAACGATACTTGATGAGCTTATTATCGAATTTGGGTTGACAAGTATGACCGAAAAAGAAGTGAGCAATCTCAATAAAGTATGGCATCGACTCAAACCATGGAATGATGCTGTCGAAGGATTAACGCGTTTAAAAAAACGATTTACAGTCGCCACGCTATCTAACGGCAACATCTCCCTATTAGAAAATATGGCTAGATTCGCCAACTTACCTTGGGATCAAATTTTCTCTGCAGAGATTTTCGGTCACTATAAGCCAGATGCTGAAACCTATTTAGGTGCAGTTGCTTTGCTTGAACTAGAACCGGCGGAGGTTATGATGGTGGCAGCTCACCCCAGCGACTTAGAAGCTGCTGCTGAGAATGGACTCAGAACTGGTTACGTATCTAGACCACTCGAGTGGGGCTCTGAAGCTACGCCGGACCAAATCTCTGAGCACGACTTTGATATTGTCTCAAGCGATTTTCACGATCTCGCAACCAAACTGGGTGCATAGAAAGGTCTAAACTTAATTCCTGGAAGAAAAAATAAGAGTTTTCGTTTCATCTCTACTAATAAATCTGGGATAAATATTTTCACAAACAATACGCTCGTAGACCCCTTGACAGCGCTTCCATAAAATCTCTTCGATATCTTCGAGTGATACCGGCGTCCACAATACCTTGGAACCCGTGACATCCGCCCGCAGATACGACGAGTTCCGTAGGCACTCCTGCCGCCATAAGACGCCTAGCGTATATAATATTTTCATCCCGAAACAAATCTAGCGTCACTGTGTGCAGCCATGTATTAGGTAGCCCTTCCAACGAATCGGCTCTCGCAGGGACATAAGGCGCCCGCCGAACCGAGTCTCCGAGATAAGCGTTCCATGCATATTGGTTACTCGAACGCGTCCAAACAAATTCACCCACTAGGGGATCTCCTGGATTAGCGAAGTCTCCCGTACGATCATCTAACATCGGGTACGTGAGGTGCTGATGACAAATAGCATACTCGCCCCGATCCCTAGCTTTCAAAGCGAGCGCTGCCGCCATACCACCCCCTGCACTCTCTCCTCCAATCCCTATATGTTTACTGTTAACTTTCAAGTCAGTCGCATTGGAATGGAACCAGGCTAGAGCTGCATAGCAATCATCTAAAGGCGCTGGAACAGGATGCTCTGGAGCAAGTCGGTAATCAACAGAAAGCACGACTGCCCCAACCTCAGCACAAATTTTTAGATTATTCGCATCTGCATCTTCCGGAGCACCAAAGATATAACCGCCTCCATGCATATGTAAATAACCTGGTCTCAGTGCCTTATTATCTTTTAGAGGCACGTACAAAAGACAACGCACTTCGGGGGCATCGTCTACCGATATGAATATTTCTTCCCTGGCGACATTGAGTCCTTCAGGATCCCCCAAACCCATGGGCTTATAATCTTTTCGTGCCTGGAGCATTACTTCATCTGACAACGTAAAACTACTTTTTCGATCAGAGATCTCTTTCAGTTCGGGGTCTAGTAGATGCTCAGTTAAGGACATACCTTGCTCTCCTATAAAGGACTTTTTGATCTTTCTAAAATAAGTGGGTAGGCACTCACACCGCAGAATCGCGGTTTTAAGCCCCCATTACATTAAGAATTCGCTAAGCTTGTTATGATCCGTATTTTTAATAACGAAGTCTTGGCTAACACCAACATCCAATTCCTGAGCTGAATCGGCAACAATATGTTCACAAACCCTTTGACCGTGCTCCGATAACTGATTAAACATTGCCCTAGGCAGACATTTTCTGGCGGGCTCACGATACCAAGGAGCAAAGAATTCAGCATTAGGAATTGCTCGCACCTCTTGTGAAAGGTTGGGAGTTCCACCATGCCATGCGCGTACATCTCGGATTAATACACTCCCCGCCGGGGCCGGACAAACAGTACTCAGCTTCATCCATTCTGGCTCTTCCTCAAAACTTGGAATGGGCTGAAGCGAATGCTGTGTTCCAGGAATCTGACGGATAGCACCATTAGTCCTGGTAAAGTCGACCATCAAATAATTACAGCATATATAAGGACAGGGTAGGTCTCGGTAGCTCAAAACCCCGCGTGGATCCATAAAAGCCCCAAATCTCTCCCCCATATCACTGTGTAATGACTGATACTCAATCGCTCCCGGAAGACAAAAATCGCCTCCACCACCACGTGCGATATATTTTGGCGATCCAAAAATAGCGGTGAGGACGGGTGTAACCGTTTCCAAATCCAAAAGCATTGCCCATTCAGGTTGGTGCATTAGGTGTCCTGTCTTACTTGCACCGCCAAAGGAGTATCGGTGAGAACCACGATTACCAATTCTGTGGGGATCAAGTTTGAGCATCTCACGAACAACCCGATCACAGCCCTTCTGCAGGAAATCAAGTCTTTCCGCATTTAGAGCATCTCTGATAACAACAAAACCGTCCCGATAAAATATTTTAACAGCACGATCAATTTCGTCTGGAGCTAATATCTCTAGCCCCTTCATACCATTATTATTATCGAGATACGCTCGCAGCTGCTGTACTTTAGCGTCCTGAGGATCTCGATTTACCCAGCCCAATTTATTTGAAGCTAAATTCATCTTTAAGTACCATTGAATTTAGTGTCCAACTGTCTACCAGCTTCCATCTAATCCTCTATTACCTAACTAACCGGCTTCACACTTACGGTATTTGTTGCACTTCTACCTTCGTCAATAAGCAAGCCAATCGCCCCATCGGAAAATGTACTGCTGTTCGCCGTGACTAGATATTGGCCGTTAATGCTTCCAGTCAGTTGATCCCCATGAACTTTGAGCGAAAGTTCCATAGTCTGACCAAACTCCCAAACAAATTCAGTTTCGGCGAGAACTGTCTCATCATGAAGAACTTCCACCAACTGAACCTTATTGTCAGATTTTAACTCAAGCGAATAATATCTTCCCAGCCCTTGGACTCGTGCCGCTATCCCAGCTCGCTTTGCGAGATGTGGAGTTACATCTGCTGTCACCTCATAATCTTTCCAATCCCGAGTACCCTGCATAATCAAACCTACACCCTCATTCTGAACGAGACGAAAACTCTCCTGCCAACCCGTTAAACTATCAACTGCGTTAATCCAAGCATTCCGCCACATCGTGGGCGCATCCTTTGCGCTGCCTTTGTGCTCCGGCCGGGTAAAAGTTACGTCTGGAGTGCCCTCCCAAGTCAACCAGTCAAGATAGAGCTTTCCAGTACCTTCCACTTTTATACCTACCTCGAAAACAGGATTAGCCTCTTTAGGAACAGTGAGTAACAATTCGTTACTATTGCCAGCTGATAGCGTAACGGTATCGCCATAAATTGTTAGCACTTCATCACTGTTACCAAATGATCGCAGATATAAGGAAACCGACAAATTATCAGCACCAACACAGCGAGCCCTCAAGACCTGACCACTATGAACCCGGGGAGAGGCCATCAAACCGTAACCTCTCTTCTGAAAATAATCAGTTACCTCTTTGCTCGGGGAAAAGACGGGGGAACCACAATGCACCTCCCCTTGAGAGGATATTTCAAGGCTTCGACTTCCAAGTTGACTATAACCCTCCACATTGACAGCTTCTCCCACGCCGCCCGTAATCAAAAAGCCCTGAACTGAGCCCGGGAATGAGAAATGAAATTGCGCGCCATCTTTCGGCGAAATTGGCTCATCGCCGGCTACCCGTTGTCCTAGTTGAGCGATACTAACCGCTTCCCGCACACAATCGCTAATTCCTCGACTGCCCTCTGCGGTGGGAACGTAGATTCGGTCTGCTACAGGCCCTCTCCAATCCAATCCCTTGAGAGCGCCCGAATCAATTCCTGCAAGTCCATTTTTGATACCCATCAGGCAGCCAACGTTGCCCGAGTTACAATCGGTATCCCAGCCACAGGTATTGATTATCTTCATCGTCTCAGAAAAATCATCTTCTCCGTGCAGCAGAGAATGAATAATTAAGGCGTGATTTGGCACCATATGACAGTTACCACCGAACTTATCGTAGCCGTAATTCGCTGCTATAGTCTCTCTCGTCGCACGCCAATCCGACTCAATTGCGTGCCACTTCCTGACATCATCAATCAATTTAGTGATAATCGAGTCTGTTGGTATGTAGGTGAGTGCTTTATCAATTAAGCTATTCATATCTGTTTCGATAAAAGCCATCGACTCCATAACAGCAAGCACCACAGCCCCATAAACCGCTTCCCCATCATGACTAACACTTGCCGCTTCTGTTGCTAGCCTTGCGGCCTGATCTGGATTTCCAGGACTAACAAGAGCCCAGCCATCGATGAATATTTGTGCGCCAATTTGCTCAGCAACAACCTTACCATTCATCTTCTCAGAACCACTCATAGGCGCCTCAACACCATTCTTCAATCGCAAAAAAGCAGTGTGCTCGGTTGAGTTACCCATGCCACCCCACCAAAGTATTGACCGTTTCTCAATGATATAATTGAGCCAGCTGTGCCCTATATTCTTGGCTGAAATTTTCGGATTTGCGTTGAAGTCATCTAGCGCTCTTATGAAGGTAAATGTTCCTGAGATATCATCATCAGTAACAATCAGCGGTACATCCAATTTATCATGAACGTAGTAATTGATATCTCCTAGCTGCTCCTGGATGCGCTCATAAGTCCAACCCTCGAAAGGTCTGCCCAGATAAACACCAATTGATTTACCCAAAACCCCTGCATAAACGCGTTCCGCATAGTCAGCTGGTATGCTCATTATTTCTCCCGCTAAGTTAAAAATGGGGGAGAATAACAGATTATTTAGGTATCAATTACTGTAATCTTCGATCCTGAGTTTAAAGGAGTTGTGAATTGGAAAGCCTAGAAGGTAAAGTCGCGTTTATAACAGGGGGAGCAAGCGGAATAGGTCTCGGTATGGCTAGCGCGTTTCTCAAAGCTGGGATAAAAGTTGCCATCGGTGATATCGCAGTTGACCGGGTCCGGCGGGCCTCTGATAAATTAAAAGAGATTTCCGAGGATATTGTCTCCCTTACGGTCGATACAGCAAGTGAGAATTCGTTAAAAAGAGCTGCAGAAGAGATCGAAGCAAGATTCGGTAACATCCATATCGTTTGTAATAACGCGGGTATTGGTGGGGGTCGAAGATTCCTAGACACTTCGATGGAAAGATGGCACCGGGTAATTGATGTTAATCTTTGGGGAGTACTTCATGGAATCAATGTATTCCTACCTCGTTTATTGGAGCATGGCGAGGGCGGCCACATCGTAAATACTTCATCTTTTAGCGGCATTGTTGGCCACCACTCACAGTCATGCTACGGAACGAGTAAATTCGCGGTCGTTGGTATGACCGAATACCTGCGTAACGACCTGGAAAAAGATAATATATCTGCTTCCGTGCTATGCCCCCACATTGTTGATACGCCTATTTATTACCCAGATGTAGCGGATGCAGATCAAGTGACAATCGAGAAGTATAAGAAAGAAAAAATGCCGTGGTTAGAAAAGATTGGCGTCGACGCTGAGGAGACAGGCAATATGGTATTGAAGGGCATTCAAACCGACGAGCTTTACATTTTTACTGATGGTGAAGCCTCCCGAAGCATGATGGAAGGCAGAACTAAGGCTTTATTCGAAGCAATGGATAGACAATTCCCAACGAATTAGAACGAATTAGACTATTGCGCTTGTAAGCGCCGATAAGCTGCATCTCCAATATCTTTAGCGACAACCTCACCCAACTCATGTGCGCTGAGTATAGATTCGCGAATAAGGTCGGGTGTCACAACCATAGGCATATTATGCATTATACTAGCCCCCATGGCAGCATCGGTTACAA
>MDTB01233519.1_pt1 | contig 18441 bp, 15 predicted proteins | sample 811161 | NCBI WGS metagenome assembly MDTB01 (sample SAMN05326650, study PRJNA326480) | marine metagenome | isolation source: seawater | place: Mediterranean Sea | collected 2009
CTATTAATAATGCATCTAAAGTATCAACTATTATTAGATCATTAATGCCAATCGTTACGAGTAATCTATCTTCACTTCTAATATAAGAATTGCTTACATTATCAGTAATAACCTTCCCAGACAGAAAATTTCCATTTACGTCTTTATCTGATTCTTTCCACATAGATTCCCAACTACCAATATCACTCCACCCTACATTCATTGGTAATACTAAACCTAAATCAGTTTTTTCCATTATCGCCTTATCTATTGAGATATCATCACAGAGAGAGAAATGCTTCTTGTCAATCCTCTGGAAATCAAGATCTAAAATTTGTGGGGATATTGATTCTTTACAATGTTTATATATATCGGGGCATCTCTTAATAACCTCATTAATATAAACGCTTGCGTTAAATAAAAAAATCCCACTATTCCAAGAGAACTTTTTATTTAAAATTAATTTTTGAGCAAGTTTTTTATTAGGCTTTTCAATAAACCTAACAATTCTCTCGCCTTTAATCTCTTTTTTATCAAGAATATTTAAGGCTTCTATGTAACCATAACCTGTCTCTGCTCTCTCTGGTATTACCCCAAAGGTAACTAATTTGCCTGCATCACTATATTCAATAGCTCTATTTATTACTCTATTGAATTCATTTATATCTTTTATTAAATGATCTGATGGAAGTATTAGTAAATTAGAAACATTATCTGCTTCTAAAGATTTAATTGCAGCAACAGTTATCGCAGGAGCAGTATTTCTTGCAAGAGGCTCGAGAATTATGGACTTTGCTTTAACTTTTAGATATCTAAGTTGTTCAGCTACTATAAATCTATGCTCTTCATTACAGATAATTATAGGATCATCTATATGTTCGATTTTATTTATCCTTTTAATTGATTTCTGGAAAAAAGATAATTTATCATCATTGTTAATTCTCAAATATTGTTTAGGAAAAAAAGATCTAGATGAAGGCCATAGTCTTGTTCCACTCCCACCACACAAAATTATAGGTACTAACTTTTTCATGTTTTTCTTAAAAATACTAATAAATTTTTCATCCACCAGATTTAAGCAATAAATATATATTTTTTTTTTAAAATATATTTAACTATATAATATTTTATAATAATTTTATATTTTTATTTTAAAAGGGGGAGTTAAAATACTGAATAATTGAAAAAAATTTAAATTTAGAATTTTGCCAATAAATAATGATTAATAATTTGAATAAAAATAATAACAATGTTCGAGAACAGAAAGTTGCTCTAATAACAGGAGTTACAGGGCAAGACGGTAGTTATTTAGCCGAACTCTTACTAAGCAAAGGTTATAAAGTTCATGGTTTAAAAAGACGCTCAAGTACTTTTAACACTTCAAGAATAGATAACTTATATCAAGATCCCCATATAAGCAACGCAAATTTTATATTACATTTTGGCGACTTAACGGATAGTACAAATTTAATTAGTATTATTCAAAAAATAGAACCTGATGAGATTTACAATTTAGGCGCTCAAAGTCATGTTGCTGTTAGTTTTGAAAGCCCAGAGTACACAGCTAACAGTGATGCCTTAGGTACATTAAGAATACTTGAAGCTGTAAGACTATTAGGGCTTATAAAACAAACAAAAATTTATCAAGCAAGTACTAGCGAATTATTTGGTAAGTCAGAGATAATTCCTCAGAATGAGGAGACTCCATTTTATCCAAGAAGTCCTTATGGAGTTGCAAAACTTTATGCCTACTGGATAGCTGTTAATTATAGAGAAGCATATGGGATATATGCATGCAATGGTATTTTATTTAATCATGAAAGTCCTAGAAGAGGTGAGACATTTGTTACTAGAAAAATTACTAGAGGATTGGCTAGAATAAATGAAGGTCTAGAAAATTGTATTTATTTAGGCAATCTAAATGCAAAAAGAGATTGGGGTCATGCTAAAGATTATGTTTACATGCAATGGCTAATGCTTCAGCAAGAGAAACCTGAAGATTTTATTATATCCACCGGCAGGATGGAAACTGTTAGACGATTTATTGAATTGAGCGCTGATGCACTTGGATGGAGTAAAGATAATAATTCTCCTTCAATAATTTGGGAAAACAAAGGAATCAATGAGATTGGAAGAAGAGGTGATACTAAAGAAATTGTTATTAGAATTGATCCTAGATACTTCAGGCCTACAGAAGTTAATCAATTACTTGGGGATTCTTCCAAAGCTTTTAAGAAACTTGGTTGGGAAAATAAAAAATCTTTAGAAGACATAATTCATGAAATGATAGACTATGACAAACTTGAGGCACAAAAAGAATCTCTTCTAAAAAGAAAGGGTTTTAAGATAACTTCTCCGCTAGAGTAAAGATTTTTTAAATATAATTTGATGAGCCAATTAATTTCTTTTCAAGAAAGAATTTTTATAGCCGGATCTAGCGGTTTAGCCGGAAGTGCGATTTATAGATCATTAAAAAAAATGGGCTATGGATCACAAGAAAAAGGTGGTTTGATTTTAACCCCCAAGAGGAAGGAGTTAGATCTTCTTTCTTTTGAAGCTGTAAATAGTTGGTTCATTAAAAACAGACCCTCAATCGTTATTATCGCAGCAGCAAAAGTTGGTGGAATATTAGCTAATTCATTACAGCCAGCAGATTTCATATTAGAAAACTTAAAGATACAAACAAACTTAATCGAAGCTTCATGGAGAAATGGAGTAAGAAGATTATTATTTTTAGGTAGCAGCTGCATTTACCCAAAAAATTCAAAACAACCCATTAAAGAAGAATATCTTTTGCAGGGACCATTAGAAAATACAAATGAATCGTATGCATTAGCCAAAATTGCGGGCATTAAATTATGTGAATCCTTAAGAAAACAATATCAATTTGATGCGATATCTTTAATGCCCACTAATTTATATGGATTAGGTGATAATTATGATGACAACGCCAGTCATGTAATGGCTGCTTTAATAAAAAAGTTTTGTAACGCCAAAAAATACTCTTTAGATGAAGTTGTGTGTTGGGGGTCTGGTAAACCATTTAGAGAATTTCTGTACGTAAATGATCTTGGAGATGCCGTAGTATTTGCATTAGAAAAATGGAACCCAAGCTCAAGCTCTTCTCCAATTGATAAAGATGGTAACCCTCTACTTTATCTAAATGTAGGCACAGGCAAAGAAATTTCTATAAAAAAATTAGCCGAGTTGATAGCAAGATTATGTAATTATGAGGGTAAAATTAAGTGGGATTTATCAAAACCTGATGGTACTCATCAGAAACTTTTGAATATTGAAAGAATATCTCAACTTGGTTGGACTCATAAAACAAAATTAGAGGATGGTATTAAAAAAACCATTAATTTTTATAAAAAAAATAATTAAGATGAGTTTTTCTAATTATCAAAAAAAAAGTTATTTTTTTCCCAATTCCAGCCATCTCTACACATCTCATTGTAACTCCTGTTTGGTGACCAATTTAAAGTTAATTTAGCAAGGTTATTATCTGCGACTAAAATCGCCACATCCCCTTTCCTTCTGTCCTTAAAAACATAAGGGATCTTAACATTATTAGTTTCTTCAAAAGTTTTTATCAAATTTAATACACTTAAACCTTCACCTCTGCCTAGATTTAACTTTAATATTTGACTGTTATTACACAGCAGATGGTTTAATGTTTTTAAATGACCATCTGCTACGTCCATGACATGGATATAGTCTCTTACACAAGTATGATCAGGTGTATTCCAATTTTTCCCAAATATACTTAGTTTGTTATATTTTTTTGAAGCGATTCTGCAAATTAAAGGAAATAAATTATTGGGTTTACCAAGAGGGTCTTCCCCAATTAATCCTGAAGGATGAGCGCCAATTGGATTAAAATATCTTAAACAAGCAATTTTCCAATTGTTAGGTTTGCTTTGAAATAAGTTATCTAATATATTTTCTACAGCTAACTTAGTAAAACCATAAGGATTTGAAGGTTTTACCAAACTTTGCTCAGATAATTTACCATATTCAATGCTCGAATAAATCATTGCTGTACTACTAAATACTATTATATTGCAATTATTAGTTTTCATTACTTCAAGAAGATTTAAAGTTCCATAAATATTCTCCATCCAATAACTTAAAGGATTAGAGACAGAATCCTTAACAGATTTTAATCCTGCAAAATGAACTACTGCCTCAATTTTTTTACCTTTAATTTCTTCTTCTTTAAATATTTTTTCAATTAAAGAAGTATCCTTAATATCACCTTTAATAAATCTTAATTTTTCAAAATTTAACTGTTCTTCAACATTCAATATTTTAAGTATATTATCTATTACTTTCGATGAACTATTTATATTCGAATCGATCACTAACACTTCATGTCCTTCCTCAAGAAGTCTTAAAGTAGTGTGACTGCCAATAAAACCGCACCCACCAGTAACCAAAACCTTTGTCATCTTAAAGATTACATTTAAAAAGTATATTATAAAAAATTATTAAATTAAAAAATTTATTAAGTATTTATAAAATTTATATGGATAATTTTTTTAAATTTTTTCTTCATATTAACTCTATATTAGAAAAAGTTTTCAACAAGTTGATAAAATATATTAATAATTCAAGTATTTTCTACTCAAAAAACTTGAGCGCGATTAATGAAAAAAATTATTTTAGTAACAGGTGCTGCAGGTTTTATAGGATATCATCTCTGTAAAAGATTGCTTAAAGAAAATTATAAAGTAATAGGAATTGATAATTTAAATGATTATTATGACGTTAAATTAAAAGAATCTCGATTAAATCAATTATTACGAATTAGTAATGCAAATCAAAACTGGATATTCAGAAAAACTTCATTAGAAAAAACTGATCAATTATCAAAAATTTTTTCAGAATACAAACCAAATATTGTTATCAATTTGGCAGCTCAAGCAGGTGTAAGATACTCAATTAAAAATCCAGCTGTTTATATCGACTCAAATGTAAAAGGTTTTCAAAATATTCTGGATTGCTCTGTCAAATTTGATATTGAGCATCTAGTTTACGCAAGTAGCAGCTCAGTATATGGTGGGAATGTAAAGTTACCTTATTCAGAGAAAGATCCAGTAGACCATCCAGTAAGTCTTTATGCAGCTACAAAAAAGTGTAATGAATTATTGGCTCATGCATATAGTCACATATATCAACTACCCATAACAGGTTTAAGACTATTCACTGTTTATGGCCCATGGGGAAGACCTGATATGGCGCCTATGATATTTACCAAACATATTTTAGATAAAAGTGAAATTAAGATTTTTAATAATGGAGACCTTTCGAGAGACTTTACCTATATTGATGATGTTATTGAAGTTATTTATAGAGTATTTAAAAAACCTGCAAGAGCAAATAAAAACTTTAAAAGAGAATTACCTACACCAGAATCTAGTTGGTGTCCACATAGAATTTTTAATGTTGGCAATAACCAACCTATCTTAATAATGGATTTTATAAAAATTCTTGAAATGGAATTAGGAATTTACGCTATTAAAAAATTTGAGAAAATGCAGAAAGGTGATGTTAAAAATACATTTGCCGATACTAAATTAATTCAAGAATGGATCGGATTTTCTCCTAATACATCATTAGAGGATGGGATAAGTAATTTTGTAAAATGGTATAAAAACTACTATAAATAATCCAATCAAACCGAGAATATAATATGTCCTAAGAATTTATTTTCTTTAAAATTTAATCGATTTTTTATTACTTTTATTTCATTAATCTTAGTAATGTTTAAGGCAGTCAAAAATATAAAATATGGATATTTTGCGTTTTCTGATAAATTATTAACTCTTATTAATTTCAAAGTATTTTGTTTTTTATTCAAGATTTCTAGAAATTTTTCAATAGTATAATCAGGAATATCTCCAATTACATTTAGTGCTATTTCTCCTTTAACTTTTGAAAGGGTTATATAGAGAAGAAAATCAATTTTTTCATTCCAATTTTGATTATTAGATTCCTCAAAATAATCTAAACTAGGTCTATCGAATAATTTATTGGCTTCACTATTTGTCAATAAAAAACCTTTTTTAAATTCGATATATTTTGATAATAAACCACCTATCAATAATCCAATAAACGTACCAAAAAATAATATCTTTTTCCTATTGGGTCCTACTGGATCACTTAATAACGTGGGTTCTGTAATCAATTCTGCAGTTTCAAAATCCTTTTCTTTTTGAAGCTCTAATTGCCTTTTTTGGGTTTCAAGGATATTCAAAGTTGAGTCGTCTCTAGCAGATTCTTTGAGAAGTTGTTGATATTTTATTATTACCCCTTTTGGCCTACTAGCAGCCTCGTAAGTAGCTTGAGATATATTTCTCTCTCCCTTTAATATTCCTATTAATTCCTTCTTCAACAATCCAAGAATAACTTTTTTTTCATTTACTAATTTTAGTATTTTATCATCACTTTCTTTAAATACTTTTCTACTTTCTACTAATAACTTGTCTAAAGTTTTAAGCCTTGTAATATTTTGATTATCTTTAAAACTTGGTATATTTGAACCCAGGTATAGCAATTGATATTGATCATTTCCTAAATTATTAATAAGTTTTAATTGTTCATCTATTTTTCTTATTTTATTAGCAGCAGATACTCTTATAACCTCAATATAATTTGAACTTAACCTATCTCCTGATGAAGGAGAAAGAACAATGTTACCAATTTGATTCCCAAATTCTAAATTAGTTTTTGATAAACTATCATTAAAATTTGATTTACCATCGAAAATAAGTAAGTCATGCTTCTGGCCAAATTCTTGAGCCATTTTTAGAGAATTCAAGCTTTTTTTCTTAAATAATTCAATCTGTCTATCAAAAAAATCTATTGAATTATTCATCTTTACAATATTTTTATCCAAAGAATATGTTTTATATTTTTCTGAAAGTCTTTCTAGAACAGGTATTATAATCTCCTTTTTTTTATCAATATAGGAAATATTTAATATTGTTGTTCCTTTAGTCAACTTAACATTTAAATTTTTCTTCCATTTATTAAATCTTCCTTTTTGTTCTTTACTACCATCAACCTTTTGATCTTCTACAAATTTAAAAATATCAAATAATACTGAAGGGCTTTTTAAAATTTCTACTTTAGTATCTAATTCATTAGTAGCATTTAGATTTGCAAATCCTCCTAAAATTGTTGCTGCTGTTTGATTAACACTTTTCTCGTTTAAGACAATTTGAAATTGGCCTTCCCAAGATCTTTTTGTAGAGAGAGCTAAATAAGAACTGCAAACTATGCCCAAAATTCCTGATAAAAATATTAATTTTTTATTTCTTTTAATTAGATTAATGATTTCGTAAATATCAATTCTAAATTCCTCTGATTTGTCTGAAAAATTTTCACTAATTTTTTCTACATCACTCATTAAAATTCATATACTTAAGGTAAATCATATCACATCAAAAAATTTCTTAATAACAATTTCTATAGATATAGAAAAGAAAATTATATAAAACAAATTTAAATAATATTTTTTTGATCTAGCAATAATTTTATATTTACGTTTTTATTAATATTGCCATTCAGGGACAATCTGAGATATTAATTGAAAAACTAATTTTTCATTTTGAGCTTTTAATTGTAATTCTAATTCATCAAATTTAAATGATAAATTATTTTGTATTTTATTAGATTCATTTGCTATGAAAATAAGAGGATGTTTTGTTTTCAATGGAGATCCATCTATTAATAACTCTTCATAGAGTTTTTCACCGTCACGTAAACCTACAAAAACTATCTCAATATCACCTCTTGGATTTTTTTCATCTTTTATCGCTAAACCTGAGAGATTAATCATTTGCTTCGCTAAATCTAAAATTTTTACTGGTTTCCCCATATCTAAAAGAAACAATTCTCCTCCATGGGATAAAGATCCTGCTTGAATTACTAAATTAGCAGCTTCATTAATAGTCATAAAATATCTTATGACCTCAGGATGGGTAATAGTTATGGGCCCTCCTTGATTGATTTGTTTTTTAAATAAAGGGACCACCGATCCCGAAGAACCTAAAACATTTCCAAATCTAACCATAGAAAAAATAGTATTCTTATCTTCTTGTGAAATCACTTTTCCTGCAAAAGATAATACGACTAATTCTGAAAGCCTTTTTGAAAGGCCCATAATGCTAGTTGGACGTACAGCCTTATCAGAAGAGATTAAAACAAATTTTTTGATATTTAAATCGAATGCGACTTTGCATATAATTTTTGTAGAAATAAAGTTATTAGAAATACCCTGTAAACAATTTTTTTGCACTAGAGAAACATGTTTATATGCAGCTGCATGAAAAATTACTGATACTTTATTATTTAATAAAGTTCTCCTTAAAAGCTTCTCATCACTACAATTTCCTAGAACTGGAATAACTTCTACATTAAGATTTTTAATTTCTTTAAGTTTCTCAAAAATAAAATAAAGACTAGGTTCACTAATTTCAAAAAGAATTAACTTTTTAGGATTCAAGAATATAATTTGTTCGCATAATTCCGAACCAATTGAACCACCAGCTCCAGTTACACAAATATTTTGGCCACAAATAATATTACTTTTTGAATCCAATTCAGCATTCACAATTTCTCTTCCCAATAAATCCTCAATTCCAATAGGATTCATGAAATCAATTTTTTCCTTTCGAAAATTTAGATCTCTTAATGTAGGAATTTGAAGAATCCTACATCCAAAGTTACTTATATCTGATACCAATTTTTTCTTTTCCTCTTTCCTTAAAGAAGGAATTGCCAAAAGAACTAGATCAATTTTTTTATTATTTTTCTTGATAAATTTTCTAGAATAAATTGGAATATTATTTATAGTCCTACCTGCTTTATGCAGAGAATCATCAACAAATCCTAAAACATTAAATTTCTTTGAATGAGTTAAATTTTCATATAAAGCCACTCCTGCATCTCCTGCTCCAAAAATAACTACATTAGATCTATTTTTTTCATTTATTTTTTGTAATTTAAAAATCGCATCTCTTAAAATTACTCTTGTTATAGAAGTTAAAGCAAGAATAAAGAAAAACAACAAAAACCATTCTCTAAATAAAATAGAGTTATTAAAAATTAAAATATTTAAAATATAAACTACTAGTATTGAAGAAAATGTTGTTATGGTGTTTCTATAAAAATATGCACTGTTAATATACCTTGTTAAAGATTTATAATTTCCTGCTAAATGATTGAAAAGTAAATTTATTACTATAACTAAAAAACAAAAAGTATTTTGATTATAAAAGCTAATATTTGTATTTATATTGCTTGAAAAAGATATCTTTAATGAAAATAGAATAAGTATTAAATCAATACAAACTATTATTATTTTTCTTGTTTTGGGAGGATATGAAAAAACTTTTTCTATAAACTTATTCATAACTAAAAATTATCAAAGGGCGTAGCATATTTTTTTTCTAGAATATACGCAATTATACATAATAAGATCAATATAAATAACTCTAATTTAATGTTCCCCCAAATATAGCCTAAACAAATAATAGAAGTCGAAAATAAATATAAACAAGAAACTTTCCAGTGTTCTAAACCACCAGTAACAAGCCTTTGATAAAGATGTTTTTTATGTGCCCTAAAAATATTTTCTGAGTTCTTAAATCTCCTTAATATACAAATAGCAGGATCTATAATAATAGGCCCTGATGCAATTAAATAGGCAAAGAATAGTTCTACACTTTCTGAAGAAATTAAAATATAAACAAGAGATCCTCCCAAAAAGGTACTTCCTACATCTCCCATAAAAATTTTAGAAGGATACCAATTAAAGTAAAGAAAAGAAGATAAAAATCCAATTAAATATATTATAGAAGAATCACCAAAATAAAATTTCATTATTAAAAGGCATAGAATATTTGAGGTTACTAATCCATCAATACCATCCATAAAATTTACAAAATTAATAATCGCAATACTTAGAAAAATCAAAAATAAACTGATCAGAAACAAATAAAATAATGAATTTCCTAAAATAAGTATCTTGTTCAAAAATAATAGATTTAGATAAATAGAAGTTGTTGCCTGAACTGCAAAACGGAGTTTTTGTGATTGGCTCTTAATATCATCAAAAAATCCTATTATTGCTAAAGGAAGTAAGGACAAAGGCCAATAAACTTTTAAGCAAAAAGAAACAATTAAAAAAAGAGTAACAAAAATAATTCCTCCTCCATTTGCCTTTGGTATTAAATGAGAACTTCTTAAATTTGGATTTGAAATAATATTTTTTTTCAAAAATGGGATAGAAATTTTATAAAATAAAATTCCAATTATAAAAGAAATAAAAAAACTAATTAAAATATCAAAACTAAGCATAAAATTTAAAAGACTTTTTCTTACAATTTAATAATTCAGAAGATTTCTTAAATCCTGCTAAATCAATCGCAATTCGTGTTATTGCATCATAAATTTTTGGCGAAACTAAAGCTAAAGGAGATAGGATGAAATTAAATATTCTATTTGGTATTTTAAAAATAAGAAAATAATAAAAGTTATTATCAATTACTAATTCTTTTCTAATTAAAACTAGCAAATCGTGATAAGAAATTTCATAATCACCACCAATACTAATAACATTATGATTAGATACCAAACCTATTTTTTCAGGATATAAGCAACAATCTAGAATAAAATCAGATAATTGACTGAAATGAATTGGTTGCCTTAAGCCAGTATTAGTAGGTAGAAAAATAAAGGGTAAAAACTTTAATATTTTTATAATTAAATTTATATTTTTATCTCTATATAAATCCAAGTTTCCGTAAATCAAGCTAGGTCTAATAATCAGTAATTTAATATTTAAGTTATTGCATATTTTTCTAATTAAATTTTCACTTTGGGTTAGCAATTGATAAAGATTTCTATCAAATTTATTGGATGTATATTTCTTAGTTTCTGCAGAAGATGATGAACAAACTATAAGAAGTTCTATATTTTTCAACTCATCTTGATCATTTTTATATTTTTTATTTAAAATTTCAGAGAGCGTCCATATAGGCATAAAAGAAACACAATAACTACTTTCGAAAAAGATATTCTGATTTGTATTATTCTTAAAATCAACTTTTATGTATTCTGAATCAAATTTTCTAGAATAGCGTAATACTTCGAAAGATTTTCTGGATTTTCGAAAAAAATATTCTCCACAGTTTGTTTTAGATCCAAAAAGATGAATTTTCTTTTGCTTTTCCATTAATTAAAAATCTTTGTTAATTTTTTATCTGATGATTTATAAGAATAATTGTTATCAAAAAAATTTGCTGTATTTGAACTAAGCATCTTAAAATCTAATTGATATAAATCAGAAATAAACTTTTCAATTAAAGAAAAATTCTCTTCAAAACTCAATTTATTTAATTTATTATCAAAGCAAATTCCTATTTCATTTTTTTTAATTATTTTACTAATATAAGTTTCGTTGAAAGATAATAGGGGAGTTGAGAATGCTAATGAGGTTACAAAACGATAAGGAATAGTATCTGAAATTTCAGACTTTTTAAAAGGTATAAGAGAAAAATGAGAGTTACTAATTAAAGCGTTAGCTTTATCTTTGGAAATATAATTGTGAAAAAAAACATTATTAATATCTTCATTTAATACAAATTCTTTTAATAGAGAAAGCTTGGAACCTCCCCCAGCAAAATTAATTTTAGTTTCCAATTTATCAGCTACAATCAAAAATTGCTTTATAAGGTTAATATCATGAGCATTTCCTATATTCCCAACAGAAGAAATAATTATTTCCTTAGGTTTATTAACGATTATTTTATTTGCGAATGCCTTATTTTGTGGCTCCCAACTATTTAGATTGATGATATTTTTACTACTTTTTAAAGAATCTGCATATCTAAACTTAGGAGATGAAATTAATATCTTATGAAATCTTGAAAGGATAAAGTTAGTAATTGTAATTAGCAATTTATAAAAGACATCAAAGTAAATTTTATTTTTTCTAAATAATCTTATTGATTCTGGCCAAAGATCAAAAACCCAAATAATTAATTCAGATTTATTAAAAAAAGATGCAAAAAAAGCAGGCAAAATACACGTAAATGGCGAATATTGAGGAACAACAATATATTTTGGATTTTTAATAATGGTATAGAATACAGTAATAGGAATACTAGTTAAAAGAAAAGTTATTTGATTAAGAAAAAATCCAAATAAGGAGCCATCTCTTTTAAAAACAGGCAGTCTTATAATTTTTACATTTCTATTAAACGCTTTAGTATTTTTTTTATCAATATCTTTTCTAGAAGGATATGAAGGCTGAGGCGCAATTACTATGACTTTATATCGATGAGAAAGCCAGGTACATAAATCATTAATTTGAAATATTTCCGGAGAAAAATATTGAGTGGGTATTATTATACTACTTAAATTCTTTGACATTACTTACAAGTACTTTTTCCAGTTGTAAATATTTGTATAGTCAATATAACTTAATATAATTCTGACTATTTTCTCTGATACATTATCTGCAGAATAATCTTTAACAAGATTTACTGTCCTTAATTGATCTCTATGCTGATTTTCTAATATTTTTAACCCTTGAAGAATCCTTTGAATATTCATCCCAACTAACATTACAGATGCTTCCTCCATTCCTTCTGGCCTTTCATGAGTAGTTCTTATGTTTAAAGCAGGAAAATTTAGTAAGGAAGACTCTTCTGTAATGGTTCCGCTATCAGATAAAACAACTTTAGATTCAATTTGCAATTTAATATAATCAAAATAACCCAACGGTTTTAATAATTTAACTAAAGGAGAAAATGTTTTTTTATAACTTTTAATTTTTAATTTTGTCCTTGGGTGAACGGAAAAGATAATGGGTATTTTATAGATATCAGCTAATTTATCAATCACATCAAATAGTTTTAAAAGATTCACTTCATTATCAATATTTTCTTCTCTATGACAACTAAATAAAAAATATTTATTTGGAGTTAATGATAAATTATTCAAAATCTTTGAATCTTTAATTTTTGGCAAATAATAACTTATTACTTCTTTCATTGGGCTTCCTACACAAATAATCTTATCAGGAGTTAAACCTTCTTGAATCAGATAATCTTTTGCTATTGAACTGTAGGTTAAATTTATATCTGCTATATGATCAACTATTTTACGATTTATTTCCTCTGGAACTCTCAAATCAAAACATCTATTACCTGCTTCCATATGAAATATTGGAATTTTTTTCCTTTTTGCAACTATAGAAGACAAACAACTATTTGTATCGCCTAATATCAAAAGTGCATCTATTTTTTTCTCAACAAGGTATTTATCAGTCTCAATAAGTATATTTCCAATTGTTTCTCCAGGAGTATCGCCAGCAGCATTAAAAAAAACATCAGGTTTTCTTATCTCAAGATTCTCAAAAAAGATTTGATTTAATTCATAATCATAATTTTGACCAGTATGAGCTATCAAGTGATTAAAATAGTAATCTAATTTATTTAATATTCTGGAAAGTCTTATTAGTTCAGGTCTTGTTCCAACAATAGTTAAGATAGTTAATTTTTTCATAAAGCCTACTCTAAATTATTAAGAGTCTTGTCAGGATAGGTATCTGGATTATTTTTATCAAATAATTCATTTGCCCATAATAAAACAATCATAACTTCATCTCCTATGTTTGTTATATCATGAGACCAACCTGGAATAGTATCGACAACTTCAGGAGAACTTGATGAAGTTTCGATAGAGAAATTAGATCCATTTAAAACATTTCTAAAACGAAAAAGAGCTTTTCCTCTTACAACCAAGAACTTTTCAGTTTTTGTATTATGAAAATGTCCGCCTCTCGTTACACCAGGATTAGCAGTAAAAAAACTTATTTGTCCGGACTCTTCGCTTTTTAGCATTTCAACAAAGATGCCTCTTTCATCAGAATTAATATCTAATTTATAAGAAAAATTTTCTGGCTTTAGATAACTTATATAAGTCGAATATAACGCCTTAAAAAATCCTTTCCCTAAATTATCAATTTTTTTCAATTTTCTATTTTCATGAAATTGTCTTAATAGAGTTGCAAGTTCTTGAACCTCAATATCATAAGTCGGCGAAAGAGCTACATTATCTGAAATCTTATATTTTTGATTTTTAGTATCTAAAATAATTTCTAATATAATTTTTACGAGATCATCTATATAAATGAGATTTAAATTTTTTTTCCCATCAATAATATTAATTTCTTGATTGTGAATTAATTTATAACAAAATGTTGCCACAACAGAATTATAATTTGGTTTGCACCATTTACCAAATACATTCATAATCCTAATAATATGAATAGGCATTTTATAAATTTTTTTTACATTTAAAAAATATTCTTCTGCTTTTCTTTTAGATATTGAATATACCGAATCACCATCTACTTGAATTGTTGATGAGAAAATAATCTTAGTAAACTTTTTTGTTAGATTTAGCTTCTCAATTACTAAGTCAGCAATTTTTTTAGATAAATCAATATTATTCTTATAAAAATTTTCTCTATTATCTGATCGATTTTCACCCGCTAAATGTATTATTATTTCTGACCAAAATATTGCTTCTTTTAGCTGTTTAAAGTTATTTTGTTTTGTATAAGTTCTCAGAACTATATTTTTAGAATTATTTTTAATATAGGAAATTAAGTTTTTACCAATAAAACCATCTGCGCCTGTTATTAATAAATTTATTGACATTTAAACTAAATTTCTAAGTTTAATTTGTGTAATAAATTAATGATTTCTGGAACTTGTAAAAGTTTTCCATTGTGGGAATTATATTCATTATTCAATAATGATTGAGTATATTTAGAATTTCCAGTTTCAAAAAATTTAGAGTAATCAAGTTTTTCATTTTGAGGTGGAATTTTAAAATAATTACCAAGATCTTCACAGAATGCCATTTCTTCAGTAGTTAAAAGTGATTCATATAATTTCTCCCCATTTCTAGTTCCAATTATTTCGCAAGGATAATTATCTAAATTTTTTATTTTTAGTATTGCTTTAACTAAATTATTAACAGTGCATGAGGGGGATTTTTGAACGAAAATTTCTCCATTATTTCCATTCTCAAATGCATAGTTAACTAGGCCTACTGCGTCTTTTAAACTCATCAAAAATCTAGTCATATTAGGGTTAGTAATTGTCAAGGGTTTATTTTTTGAAATCTGATCAAGAAATAAAGGTATCACAGAACCCCTTGATGCCATAACATTTCCATATCTTGTACCGCAAATAGTAGTTTCAGTTTTTACTGCAATTCTGCTGAAGTAAACCATAACTTTTTCCATAAGAGCCTTAGACATTCCCATCGCATTTATGGGATAAACAGCTTTATCTGTACTAAGACATATAACTTTTTTTACTTTCTTATTAATAGCAGAACGTAGTAAATTTTCAGTCCCTAATACATTTGTTTTTATTGCTTCAATAGGATAAAATTCACAAGATGGAACTTGCTTTAAAGCAGCAGCATGAAATACATAATCTACATTATTCAAAGCGAATTCAATACTTTTAGGGTCTCTTATATCTCCTAAATAAAAATTTATTTTTGAATTATTATATTTTTTTCTCATATCATCCTGTTTCTTTTCATCTCTACTAAAAATTCTAATTTCATTAATATCAGAATTAATAAAATTTTCTAAAACAGCATTTCCGAAAGATCCCGTTCCACCTGTAATTAGTAATATCTTATCTTTGAACATACTATTTGGTAGAGACATAATTATTATATTTAGTAGAAGTTATAAGTACAAATAATTAATATTTTTAATTAATATCATTCTCGATTGATAACCTCTCTGCCTTAGATGGATATTGAATCAATACAGCCTTATATTTACCTTTAAAAACAAAAAGGCTACCTACTCCAGCACCAATAACTCTATATTTTTTGAAAAGACTTTTAATATTCTCATGGTTTGAGGCCCCTCCTACTAAAGTTATTGGAATATTTATTTCTTTTTTTATATCTTCAATTATTGCCAAATCAAAACCAATATATGTCCCTTCTCGATCAACACAATTGATAATTAATTCACCTGCTCCATATCCCTGAGCTAACTTTGTCAATGCAAAGAAATCTTCATTAACTAAGTTTTTTCCATTATTTACACATACTTTATAATTTGTCTTAAATAAACCTTTTTCTTTAACATCTAAACATACCACTACACTTTGGCTTCCAAATTGCTCTGAACACTCTTTTATCAAATTTTTATTTTCAATAAAAGCCGAATTAATAACAACTTTTTCTATCCCAAGATTAATAATTTTCTGGAATTGACTTATATTCTTAACTCCTCCTCCATAGGCCAAAGGCATCCTACTTACGTTCGCAATCTTCTCAAGTAATTTAAAATTTGGTTCTTTATTTTGAGAAGTTGCTTCTATATCAAATATCACTAATTCATCTACTTTTTTTTCATTAAATATTTTAACTGTGTTTAGCGGATCCCCTAAATATTTTGGGTTAGAAAATTTTTTAGTTTTAACTAAATCTAATCCTTTAAGAAGTAATGTTGGGATAATTCTAGGCTTTAACATTATTATAACTCCGAGAAATTAATTAATAATTTAGTTCCTTGATCATGACTTTTTTCTGGATGAAATTGAACTCCATAAATATTCTCTTTAAAAACAACAGAAGTAAAAGTATTACTATAGTTTGTTGAGGAAATGGAATTATTTTCATCTTCACATTGAAAATAATAAGAATGTAAAAAATAAAAATATTGTTTGTTAATTCCTTCTGTTAAAGGATTTGTCTTAGAATTTAAAATCTTATTCCATCCCATATGTGGTACTGGTAAATAATCTATTTTATTATCGAATTTTTTAACTTTTGATTTAATCCATCCAAACCCTTCATTTCTGCCTTCCCCACTTTTCTCAGCCATAATTTGCATACCAACGCATATTCCCAATATTGGAATTTTCTTTTCTAAAGCAAGATAGTTAAGGGGCTCAATTAATCCTTTATTTTCAAGAATTTCCATCGCTTTATCAAAAGCGCCAACACCTGGTATGATAAGTTTTTCACAACTTTTAAGTTCTCTAGGGGAGCTTACAACTTTATTATTTATTGAATTACTATTATATATATTTACAAAAGCTTTGATATTACCTAATCCATAATTTAATATACTAATCATTTAATAAGCACCACCCCTTCTGGTAATTCCTAATTTACTTAAAACTTTTTCTCCAAAATTAAATAAACTCTTTTGATTTTTATAATTCCAAAAATATTTGAGATCCATTTCATGATATTTTTCTAATTCATCTATAGAAATTTCTAGTTTGTCTGCTATGAATCTTTTTTCGTTATTAATATTTTTTTCATTAAAAGATTTAGATTTTAATAATTCTAATGCTTGAGATCTTTCCATTTGGCCTGTCAAAATCAAACTTGAAAATTGATTCCTTCTCATATCATAATTAAATCTACTTGGGAGCCAATAACCTTCCAGAAACTTTGTAAACCTTGATTCAAAATGTTTTTGTTCATATGGAACCCATCCATAAATCTTTTGTAATAAATTTTGAGCATCTTTTTTATAATAAGGTACAAAATTCAAAGGTTTAACTACTTTTATTTGCTTAAGATACCTAAGGTATATTTTATGGTAGTAAATTGAACTAAAAGGAAAACTTTTAATAGGAGTCTTCGCAAATTTAGACAAAATATCTTTTATGTGAATCATATCTGTGCCCCAATAGAAAATATTTAAAGGCATCAGAACACATTCAGTGGAGATATTTCCACCATTCATTATGTATTTTATTGAGTATTTATCAGCGAACTTATATAAAGTTGCAATAAATGCCATATCTTGAGGTATATCTAAATGAGGTACTCCCGATTTGAACATAGCTAATTGAAATTCCTTCATCTCCCTCCAATTTATTACCTCAGTGAATAAATCTAGATTTAATTTATCAATTAATTTATTTATATTACTAACAGCTATATCAGAATTCCAACCTCCATCAACATGAAAAGCAAGAGGTCTCAATCCAAATTCCTTAACTAACACATGAAGCATATATGAACTATCCATCCCTCCACTTAAACCAACAATACAGTCAAAATCTTTATTCTTTCCCTTTTTTTTGATCTTTTCAATAATCTTTTCTAGTTCTGAAAAACCCTCATTTTTGATGCTTTTATCCCAATTTAATTTAATTTTATTTTGAAATTCCCAGTAATGATTTGATATGTTATTTGAATCAAATTTTATATATTTATCACTAGTATCCATTACTGTTTTAGAACAAACTTTATATTCTTTTTTCATATTCAAAAATAAGACTTTCAATCTATAATTTCTATCATAAAACTTCTATTATTTTAACTAAACTTTAATTAGGAAACTTTAACGAAAATTGGTATATGAGGAATCATAATTAA
>MDTB01159934.1_pt1 | contig 18440 bp, 14 predicted proteins | sample 811161 | NCBI WGS metagenome assembly MDTB01 (sample SAMN05326650, study PRJNA326480) | marine metagenome | isolation source: seawater | place: Mediterranean Sea | collected 2009
ATTTTATAAACCTGGCGAGGTTCTTTTGGCACTAGATTCAAAAGTGCTTCGTCGCTGCGACTCGGATCATCAGTGCATGCATGGAGCGGCGGCAGTTCATCGGCGCTGCTAGGCAGATAGGACCAAAACTCTCGCGCCTTTGCAAAGGCTTCTTGCTCGCTTGCAGCCTCATCGTCGATGGCGCCATTGCGGGTGTGAATTTTGTAAGAGCCCAGCTCTTCTTTGCTGACATCACCCAAGCTTGCCCAGTCCACAAGGGCCGGGCCGGCGATCATCATTTGCGCACTGTCGCGCACGATGACTGAGTAATGGGATGTGGCGACTCGCGCGGCGCCGATACCGGCGACCGAGCCCAGCGCCAGAGATACCGACGGTGCCACGGTCAAGTGCTGCACTATGGTTTCCCAGCCTCGCACCTCGGGGATATACGTACGTCCCGCCATTTCGATGGTTTTGACCGAGCCACCACCGCCCATGCCGTCTACTAAGCGTATATGCGGTAGGCGTAACTCTACTGCTAGGCCCTCAGCACGAGTGCGTTTACCCGCGATAGATGCGTCAGCGGAGCCGCCGCGTACAGTGAAGTCGTCGCCAGAAAGCACCACGGGGCGGCCATCAATGTCGGCGGTCCCAAACACAAAATTGGAGGGTGTGAAGTTTTGTAGATTGCCGTCGTCGTCATACTCGCCAACACCCGCCAAAGTGCCTATTTCATGAAACGTGGTTGTGTCGGCAATATGGTCAATGCGCTCGCGAATGGTGAGCTTATTGAACTCGTGCTGGCGCGCCACTTTCTCGGCTCCGCCCATCTCGAACGCCAGCGCCTCGCGGGCGTGCAGCTCGCCAATCTCTTTATCCCAACTCATAACACCCTCCCCAGTGTGTGCCTAACCTGCGCGAGTTCCGCTGAATTCCGCTTCGCCAAACGCTCCCAGCTTCACAGTTCCGGTGATGGCGTCGCCATCAACGGTTGCGGTGAATTCTAAAGTCATTGGCATTGGGCTAGTGATTGCAGCTTTCCAAGCCAAGTTAGCGCCGTCTATGGTGCCATTTTCTATGGCCATTTCGCCCTGGGGGCTAGACATTTTGCCGCTCAGCTCAGCACCGTTAGTGGTCAGCGTTAGTGAGCCGTTCTGTGCGCCCATGGGTGTATTCATTGTGGTGTTCCAGGTACCGTCTGCGCTCATTGTAAGTATCCCTTGTTAGTTGTTATGACATGAACCAGGCCACGAAAAGTAACATATAACGTCTTGGCAACAGAACAGATGAAGTCGGATAGCGCTGTCTGTTGACCATGGCATACTCAAAACGTAGGCATATCGAGCGCATTGAGTGACGCAGGCAAAGCGGATTATTGGAACGTTGAATGAGGGCGCGTTGCACGCGGCCTTGAAGCAGCACTACGGCGGCTCGACCGCTGATTTCGAGGTATCGTTCTCAGGATTTGTCGCCGATGTCGTGCGCGACGGTGTCATTTTCGAAATTCAGACCTCAAGTTTCAGTGGGCTGGAACGAAAAATGCGCGCCTTGGCAGAACAAAACGCTGTTGTGTTGGTTCATCCGATCGCGGCGCAAAAACATTTGGTGCGCATAAAGGATCCGCACAGTGGCGACTTTAGTCGTCGCAAATCGCCGAAAAAGGGCAGGCTTTGCCACATTCTCAGTGAATTAGTGTACTTGCCAACGTTGCTCAACCATCCGAATTTTTCCGTTGAGGTTGCGCTAATTGAAGAGGAACAGCACAGCGTCTATGACCCCAAAGCACGTCGCGGGCGCGGGGGGTGGCGCACACGGGGTCGGCACTTAGTTGAGTTGGTAGAGCAATTGCGCCTCAACCATGTTGAAGATTTGCTGCAGTTTATACCCGAGCCGTTAGCGTCTACGTTTTCTGTTCAAGACCTTGCTGCGGCGATGGGACAACCAGTTTGGCTAGCGCGGCAGATGGCTTACTGCTTACGCCACGGCGGGCTGACCAGCGTTTGCGGCAAGCAAGGCAACGCATTGGTCTATGAGTTCGTCAGCTAACACAGACCTTGTGTCTGGAAGAATTTCTGCAACGGACTGTTATGCCTATAAATATAGACACAAGGCGCAGTACCGTGCGTCAGCAGAGCTGAGTTAAGTGTTCAGCGCTGTGCGCGATACATCCACAGGGCGAGAGGTAGATTTATGAGCGCGCGATATCTGCTCGATACCAATGTCGTGTCTGCTATCTTGCCTCAGATACCCTGTAATACCGCCGCTTCTTCGCGCACAAACTCCGGCGCGCCGAGCCATTGTCGATTAGCACCGATACGCTTAAACCAATAGTGCAGTCCCACCAAGTCGGTAAAGCCCATTCCACCATGGACCTCGGTCGCTGTTTTGGCGATAAATTGGCCAACCTCAGCCAGATGCGCCTTAGTGTGGCAAGCAGTGACTCGGGCTTCGTCTGGCAGCTCGGTCAGAGCGTGGCCCGCAAACCACACCATAGACCGGCACGGCTCCAACTGCGCTGCCATCTCTGCGCACATATGTTTTACCGCCTGAAAGCTACCGATGGGTCTGTTGAATTGCTCGCGTTGCTTTGCGTAGTCAACGGCTTGATCCAACATGTTCTGGGCTGCGCCCAAAGTGTCCGCTGCCAATGCCAGGCGGCCGATATCCAAGGTTGCGGCAAATACTTCGGTATCGGTGCTTACCGTTTGTGCCATGACGTTATCGTAGTTCAGTTCAACAGTGCGGCGGGTTTTGTCCACGGTGGTCAGCGGCGTTCGAGTCAAGCCGGGATCGTCCGCTTGTATCAGGTATAAATGCTGGTGTTGATCGGCAACCAAGTAGGCGTCGGCGTCGGCGTCGAAAGCGTACATAGACGTGCCGCTCATACGTCCGTCGCTGACGCTGACACCAGCGTCGTTGCGTCTGGCAATGGCTTCGCCGAACGCAATGCCGACGCGATGGGTACCCGCAGCGATGGATGCTAACAATTCGCTATAGTCTTCGGTGCTGGCGATGAGTGCGGTCGGGGCCATTACTGCGGTGCCAAGAAACGGTGTTGGTGCTATGTGCGAGCCAAGGCTTTCGGCAACAATAGCGGCGTCCAGCGGTTGCAATCCAATACCACCGTGCTCTTCTGGAATCAGCAGTGCAGGAACACCCAAGTCTGCTAGTCCTGCCCAAATATCGCTATCGTCGCCACCGTCAGCGTAGACCCTGACCCGATCAAGTGGAGAGTTGTCGTCGAGAAACCGGTTAACGTTGTCCTGGAGCAGAATTTGCTCTTCTGATAGTCCAAATTGCATGCGCTGCCCCTAGCTGGCTTTTTCGATTTTCGGTTCGCGCGGCATGCCAAGGCCACGCTCGCTGATGATGTTTTTTTGAATCTGTGAGGTACCGCCGCCGATGATCAGACCAAGAAAGTACATATATTCGCGTTGCCAACTGCCCGAGTTGCGCAGGTGCGGGTTATCGTCATACGCCAGACCCAATTCGCCCATAACGTCGATGGCTAAGCCCTCAAGGTCGTGACGCAGTTCGGTGCCTTCGAGCTTTGTGATCATTCTGGCCAGCCCCGGATCCTGACCTGGATTCAGCCGCGCCGAGAGAATGCGCAGTTCGTTGAAGCGCATCGCCATTACCTTGCCTTGGATCTTCATCAGGCGTTCGCGATATACCGGGTTATTGATCAGAGCATCGCCGTTGACGCTTTCTTGTTTCATCAACTCAATCAATGCATTGACTCGTGTTTGCGCCGTATTGGCTGGCGCCAGAGTCTCGCGCTCGTGGCCTAAAATGGCGTTGGCTACTTGCCAGCCCTGGCCACGTTCACCAACGATTTGATGTTTCGGAACCCGCACATCGGTAAAAAAAGTCTCGTTAAAGTTTGCCACACCGGTCATATCAACCAGTGGTCGCACCTCGATACCAGGGGTTTTCATGTCGAACAACAGAAAAGAAATACCTTTGTGTTTCGGCGCCTCTGGCTCGCTGCGCACCAAACAAAAAATCCAGTCAGCAATGTGTGCGGTGCTGGTCCAGATTTTTTGCCCGTTAATCACCCATTCGTCGCCGTCTAGTACCGCAGACGTGGTTAAACTCGCAAGGTCACTGCCTGCACCCGGCTCCGAATAACCCTGACACCACAACATTTCGCCGTGAATGGTTGGGCGGATGAACTGTTCTTTTTGCTCCGAAGTCCCCATTTCTAACAGCGTCGGGACCAGCATCGAGATACCTTGGCCGCCGAGTCCAGCGTTGATGCGGGCGGAGGAGAATTCTTCGGCAATAATGCGCGACTTGATAATGTCTGGTTCCGCACCGTAACCGCCGTACTCTTTGGGAATGGTGCGGCAGGTATAGCCGTGTTCGATCAGTAGCTTTTGCCAATCCTTTGCAGCTTGGCCGCGAAGGTCATTGCCCTTAGGCGCTTTGTCGGCGTTGTGGGCAAGAAAGTCCACAACCTGTGCTCGAAAGTCGTCGTATTCGGGTCCAAAGGATAAGTCCATGGAATACTCCTTAGCGTGTGATCTTGTAGCGGTATCGCTGGTATCTGGTCCCCCGGTGCGCGGCAGCCATTGCTGCCCGCAGCGGCATGAATTTAACTCTTGAATATTGTAGTCGCAACAACTCAATCCCAGAGATAGCCAGGCGTTGTTGCGCCATCAAAGTCCTATTTCTAGTCTATAGGTTTGCTGTTGTGTCCATAGTAAGAGGCTTCGGTTAGGCTTTTAGACTTTGCCGACTATGCGGTTTAACCTGAGTTAATTATGACAACGACCTCCGTTTCCCAAGCTCAATCGATGCTTCGTACCATGGCCGCAATGCAAGAAGAGCATAATGTAATGGTGCATCCGCAATGGCGCGAGCAAGGCTTTGAGTTTTATCGGGCCATGTGGGTTGAATGTGCGGAGATGCTGGATCATTTTGGTTGGAAGTGGTGGAAGCAACAGAGCCCTGATGTGGATCAGGTAAAACTTGAGTTAGTCGACATTTGGCATTTTGCTTTGAGCGAACTGATGCGCCAAGGTGACATAGAGCCAACCGTTGCAGAGCAATTGGCCGCCGTCTCCGCCGCAACCGACGCCGATCCAGAGGCCTTCCGGCTTGCCATAGAGCAACTCGCAGCGGCGTGTCTGAATACTCGTTCCTTCGACCTTGGCGCATTTGTCGCCGCAATGGCGGCGTTGCCCATGGATTACACGGAGTTGTACGCACTCTACATTGGCAAAAACATGCTCAATCGCTTTCGCCAGAATAACGGCTACAAAAGCGGCGACTACAAAAAATTGTGGCAAGGCCGAGAAGACAACGAGCACTTAATAGAGTTACTAGAAGAGTTGAGTGACTCTCCAGAAGGGTTGCCGGAACGTTTGTATGCTGGGCTAGAAGCACGCTACGCGGCAGCCTAGTGGCATGCTGCATTTGGCAACAACTTGGCAAGATCGTTGGCAACCGGAGTTCGTCGGAACCCTTGTATTTGTCTTGCGCGATGAAGAAGTTTTATTGATCCACAAAAAGACTGGGCATGGCGCCGGTAAGATCAACGCGCCAGGGGGCAAATTAGAGTCAAGTGAGGCAGTGGTCGCTTGTGCGGCCAGAGAAGTACGAGAAGAGGTCGGATTAAAGGTTGAGGAGTTGGTGTGCCGAGCGGAGTTGCGCTTTGTCGAACGGCAGGGTCCGCAGTGGTTGGGTTATGCGTTTACCACCCGCAGTTTTTCGGGACTACCTGAAGAAAGTGCCGAGGCGCTGCCGTTTTGGTGTCGTTTGTCGGACATTCCTTACGCCAAAATGTGGGAGGACGACCGTATTTGGCTACCGCAAGTCTTAGCACAAGAGCAAAACGGGGGTGACCGCCTACTCATTGCCGATCTGTTGTTTCGCCAAGGTCGCTTGCTGGAACATGTGCTAGATGACTCGGGTTGCGTCGCACCCGTATTGGAGATTTGACAGTGCGCATTGGCATTTCTATTACTTCAGCATACCGCGTAGAGGACCCACGGCTGGGTGCTCGATACATGATCGAGCGAGCCAAAGCGGCGCGCCAGGCGGATCTCGACAGTTTGTTTGTTGGCGATCACCACGTAACGCCACTCCCCTATTATCAAAACACGCCGATGCTTGGGCGTATGTTGGCGGAATGGCACAACAAACCAGTCGGTGCGCTGTATCTGTTGCCGTTGTGGCACCCAGTGCTGCTCGCAGAACAAATCGCCACGTTGGCAGCGATCGCACCCGGCCGCTTCATCATGCAATGTGGACTCGGTTGGGAGCCTGAGCAAAGTGCTGGTATGGGCGTAGATATAAAACAACGTGCTGCGATGTTCGAAACCAGCCTCGATCTCATGCAGCGGTTGTGGGCCGGTGAAACCGTCAATGAGGGGCGGTTTTGGAACATTGAAAACGCGCGAATAGCGCCGTTGCCAGCGCAACGGATAGAAGTATGGGTAGGCGCCGGTGCGCCAGCGGCGCTAAACAGAGCGGCGCGCATGGCGGATGGTTGGTTGGCGGCGCCAGGGTTAAGTCACGAGCAGGTAGGCCAGCAGCTCAATCAGTATCGTCAATCATGCGCAGAATTTGCACGCGCCCCAAGCGCGGTAGCTATCCGTCGAGACATATTTATTGGCGCCGACCAAGATGAGGCGAACAGCTTTAAGCAACGCATGATCGACAAAGGCTACAGAGGCTTTAGCGATCAGGCCATCCTAGCGGGTTGTGTAGAAACTGTAGCCGCTGAATTTGCTGCGCTGGCGCAGATGGGCTTCACCGACATTATTGTGCGCAACATGTCATCAGATCAGCACACTGCATTGGCAACCATTGAGCGGTTAGCTGAGGTGAAGCGAGTTCTGAATTTGTAGTAACGTAAAAGTCACAGGCGGCTTTTATTCAGGGGAGGAGATATGGACAAGGTACTGATCGCCAATCGTGGCGAAATTGCAGTGCGGATTACGCGTGCGGTGCAAGAGTTGGGCATGCAGGCATTGGCGGTCTACCCGGCTGACGATGCGCAGTCTCTGCATGTGCGTCAGGCGGACGACGCGGTAGAGTTGCCCGGCCGGGGTGCCGCTGCATATCTCGATATTCCCTCCGTGGTGGCTGTTGCCAAAGACAACGATTGTGATGCGGTTCACCCAGGCTATGGCTTCTTAAGTGAGAACGCCGATTTTGCCGCGGCAGTTACGGATGCTGGGCTGACCTTTATTGGGCCGAGCGTTGCGGCGCTGCGGGCGTTTGGTGACAAAGCCCAGGCTCGGGCTATAGCCCAGGAGTGTGGCGTGCCGGTGTTGGCCGGATCTGCTGAGGCGATCTCGTTAGCTGCAGCTCAGGCATTTTTTACTGACCATCGCGGTACGGGTATTTTGCTAAAAGCGCTAGCAGGAGGCGGCGGTCGCGGTATGCGTATGGTGCGTACCGCTGAGGAATTAGCTGACGCGTACGCGCGTTGTGCATCGGAAGCGCAGGCAGCCTTTGGAAATGATGCGTTGTACGCCGAACAGTTTGTCGGCCAAGCCCGACATATCGAAGTGCAGATCATCGGTGATGGTAGTGGTGCAGTGAGTCATGTATGGGAACGTGAATGCAGTGCGCAGCGCCGCCACCAGAAGTTGGTTGAGATCGCGCCGAGTCCAACGCTAGATCCAGCACTGCGCGATCGAATGTGTGCGGCAGCGGTGTCGTTGGGTGAAAAACTGCACTACAGCGGCTTAGGCACCATTGAGTTTCTGTTGGATGCTGAGTCTTCGGAGTTTTACTTCATTGAAGCGAATGCACGTCTGCAGGTAGAACATACGGTCACGGAGGAAGTTACCGGCATAGATTTAGTGCAAGCACAAATCCGCATTGCTGGAGGCGCCACCCTGGTGGATTTGAACTTGTCGCAAGCAGCAATTCCTGATCCTCGGGGGTTTGCTATTCAATTGCGCGTGAACACTGAGACTATGACCAACTCTGGCGAAGTGAAACCTACGGGTGGCCGGTTGACTAAATTTGAAGCCCCGACAGGCCCGGGGTTGCGCACGGACACTTACGCTTATGGCGGCTATGCCACCAATCCAAACTACGACTCGTTATTGGCTAAACTGATTTGTTATAGCCCCAGCTCGGTGTATTTGGATGCTGTGCGCCGTGCCCGACGAGCGCTAAAAGATGTGGTTATTGAGGGTGTGGCAACCAATCAGAGTTTCTTGCAAGCGTTGTTGGCGACTGAAGACTTTGCCGCCAATCGTTTGACCACTCGTTATGTAGACGAATACATGGCTGACTTGGTGGAGGCAGCGCATCCCACCGCAGCAGAGTCCGATAAATCGCTGGCTGGCGCTCAGGTTGATTCCAATGATCCTCTCGCTGTACTCGATCACGGCAAAGGTAAGAGTGCAGGAGCTGCCGGTGCGCCCGTTGTATTGGATCTCGTCAATGACGATTTGCCGCCTGGCACTGAGGCAATTTGTGCTCCCATGCAAGGCACGGTGGTGAGTTTTGAAGTCGCTCCGGGTGATGAGGTTTACGTTGGCAAGTTAGTGCTGGTGATGGAAGCCATGAAGATGGAGCACGAGGTGCGAGCGGACGTCAGCGGTGTGGTGGAGCGTTTGGGCATAGAGCCTGGCGACACCATATTTGAGGGCCACCCGCTGATTTATCTGCAAGCTGCCGAGGTGGCGGTGGGTGATGAAGGCGAAAAAGAAGAGTTAGATCTTGATTACATTCGCCCGGACCTTCAAGAAGTCATCGATCGGAAGGCTGCTGGGTTGGATGAAAACCGCCCGGAAGCCGTGGCGAAGCGGCATAACACCGGACGTCGTACCGCACGAGAAAATATCGCACACCTATGCGACGAAGGAACTTTCGTCGAATACGGGTCGGTGGTGGTTGCCGGGCAGCGTCGAAGACGCTCCATGGATGATTTGATTAAAAATACGACGGGCGACGGCATGGTAGCTGGCTTAGGTCAAATCAACGGGGAGCTATTTGCAGAAGCGCAAAGTCGCGCCTTGGTGATGTCATATGACTACATGGTGCTAGCGGGCACCCAGGGTATGAAAAACCATGACAAGAAAGACCGTTTGTTTGAAGTCGCGGAGCATCAACGCTTACCAACAGTCCTGTTTGCCGAAGGCGGTGGTGGTCGTCCGGGCGATACCGACGGCTCTGGTGTTGCGGGATTGGATTGTCTTGCCTTCACCTACTTTGCGCGGCTGTCAGGCTTAGTGCCGGTAGTGGGCATAACTACCGGTCGCTGTTTTGCTGGCAACGCTGTGTTGTTGGGTTGTTGCGATGTGATCATCGCGACCGAAGGTTCGAACATAGGCATTGGTGGCCCTGCGATGATCGAAGGCGGCGGATTGGGCGTATTTACTCCAGACGAAGTCGGACCAATGGACGTGCAAGTTCCAAATGGCGTGGTCGACATTGCTGTTAAGGATGAGGCGGAAGCGGTAGCAGCAGCTAAAAAGTATTTGTCGTACTTCCAGGGTCCCATTGATGAGTGGGAGTCACCTGATCCGCGCCGATTACGTTTTATCGTGCCAGAGAACCGGTTGCGTTATTACGACATACGAGAAGTGATCGACGGCATCGCGGACATTGGCTCAGTGCTCGAACTGCGCAAAGACTGGGGTATTGGCATTATCACCGCATTCATCCGTGTCGAGGGTCGGCCAATGGGTGTCATTGCTAACAACCCGGCGCATCTGTCTGGGGCGATAGATGCTCCAGGCGCAGATAAAGGTACGCGCTTCATGCAGTTATGCGATGCCTTTGATATTCCAATTCTGTCGTTATGTGACTGCCCTGGCATTATGGTGGGGCCAGAAATCGAAAAGACTGCTGTGGTGCGTCATGCCGCACGTATGTTCGTAACCAGCGCAAACATTGATGTGCCGCTGATGACGGTAATTACTCGCAAAGGCTACGGACTGGGTGCTCAGGCTATGGCCGGGGGCAGTTTCAAGGCAACCTTGTTCACCGTGACCTGGCCGACGGGTGAATTTGGTGGTATGGGATTAGAGGGCGCAGTAAAGCTCGGATACCGCAAAGAACTGCAGGCGATCGAAGATCCACAGGAACGCGCGGCAGCCTACGAAGGCATGGTCGCGGATATGTATAAGCGCGGCAAGGCCGTAAACATGGCTTCGCACTTTGAGTTAGACGATGTCATTGACCCCGCGGATACGCGTAAATGGATCAGTCGCGGTTTGCAATCGATACCGCAGAAGCCGGCACGCAGCGGGAAAAAACGGCCCAACGTGGATACGTGGTAGCTGTTGGTCTTATTCGACAATATCGAAAGTAACGCCCGCGTTAGCGGGCAATCGTTGCAGCAGTGCGTCGCCCATGGCGCTGGCAGGAGTCCAGAAACCGCCGGTTGCCGGCAGGTCGTCGTGAGCAAGTGCTAACGCGCTTTCGGCAATCATCTTTGCAGTGGAGCCATAACCTGGATCGCGGTCGCCTTTGACGCAGGCGAGCAGATTTTTTGTGGCGTCGGTTGGATGCTTAGCGCGCATTTCCACTTCGAAATAGCCAGTTCGTTGCTGCTCTGGGCTTGGCCCTTCACCTGGCTTTGGCAGCACTTTTTGTAAGCCCTTCCGGGTAATTGGCAAGCTGGCTAATCCGGCGAATACACCGGTTCCAACACCAATGCCCGTTGCACCTAGAAAACCTTTCGGCCCCGAGCCAGTGAGGCTGCCCTCGTCGTAGCGGAAATCATTGCCATAGGCGCCGCCTAACAGTTCGTTACTGCGGCGCACCACTCGGGTGTTGATTGCGGCCATCATAAACGGTCCAACCCAGGCGTCGAAATCTTCGTCAAAGTAAGGGCTGAAGCGATCCGCTCCATCTGCGCCGCGCATATTATCGTTTAACAAATACGGGTCGCCGAGCTTCTTTAACAAGCTGGGATCTTTTTGCCCGGCCTCCATCATTGCCATCATGCTGTCGATGGTGCCGCCGCTAAAACCGCCCTTGAATGCTTTGGTGCGGTATTTGATATGCCTCGCGGTTACACCATGGCGCGCCTGCATTTCCTTTTGCAGGAAGAACACGCCGATGTCCGATGGAATACTGTCAAAACCGCAGGTGTGGACGATTCGCGCGCCGCTGTCTTTGGCGGCTTGTTGATGGGCTGTAATCATGTCGCGCATCCACAACGACTCGCCGGTTAAGTCGCAGTAGTCAGTGCCGTGTTCCGCACACGCTGCAACTAGCTCTGAACCATAGCGGGCATAGGGGCCGACAGTCGTTAGTACAACCTTGGTCTGGCGCACTAAGTGGTTTAGCGACTCGCGGTCGTGACTGTCGGCATTCAGAACAGGGATATCGCGGCCGGCGACAACGCTCTCAAGCTTGGCCGGGTTGCGACCGGCAATGGCCCAACGCAGGTTACCATTGCCGTATTCGTGGTGAATGTAATCCACCACAATGCGGCCGGTGAAGCCGCTCGCGCCCCAAACAATGATGTCGTAGGGCCGCTCCTGCATGCCTAGCGCGCGCCTGCACTGCGCCGTTGGCGTTGTTGCATTTGCTGCAGTTGATACATCTCGGCGATGCTCAACCCACCGTCGCTGTCGGCATCAGCGCGTTTGAAACCCTCACCAAGGCGTTTTTGTAGATATCCTGGAAGTTCTGCCCAAGACAATTTGCCGTCCTGATCTTTATCCATGAACCCAACCATTTGGGTCGTTTCTGCCAACGCTTTGTTGTGCAGGGGTGCCTCGGTGGTTTCATTCACATAGGTATAGCTAAACGCCCCATAGAGCATTTCGTCCCAGCTCTGTAGGCCCCAAGGTACATTGATATTTGGATCCGGATTGCCTGGGTTATTAACAGAGTTGTCGTACCAGGTTGTGTGTACTAAACGTGCGCCAGCTTCGACCCGCTTTGGTTCGACAAACTCGTAAGTGCGCTGCCAGTTAAAATCGTAGTTTGGCACTGACAATATGGTTTCTTTACGTCCGTCCGCGTGGATTATTTCGAACTTCGATGCGACGCCACGATAGTGGGAATGCGGCACCAGATCGTGAATATCCGCAGGTCGGTTGAACTCGTAGTAAGACACCTCTTGATGTCGAGCTGTATTTGCCGGGATGTTTATCATCGGATTGAGAACAACGTCTTGGCGGTAAAAATTCCCCGGCTTTTCTTTGTGGAAGTACAAGCCGATTTTAGATGTGTCCACGGTTTCCCGGCCGACTGGGGTGTAATGCAATTGGAAGGTGAACTCACCACCGGGTGCAATGTAGACGCCGGTTTCCTCTGGGAAAATATTAGACTCGTTACCTGGCGCATAGCCGATCAAGTAATTGTCGAATACACCGCTGTCGCGCTTTTGCTTTGAGGTATCGGCATCGATGGAACCCGCCAGAATATGGTGCACAACCTCACGGTCGCCAGGTAATACAGTCGCTGCGCGAACCCACACGCCGACGTCCAGTGGGTTCTTAACACGTGGGAATTTGTATTCAACCACGCCACTGGCAGGAATCTCATATTCGGGAATACTCAATATCAAGTCGGGCTCACCGAGAGGCCACTCGACTTGGGCGATTTTTAACTCTGCCAAAGGATCAGGTCCATCGCCACGCGGCGCACCAGCTTCGATCCAGTGCACTAAAGTCTGCTTTTGTTCGACGCTAAGTGACTTGTCGTCTTTGAAAACGCCGATGTGTGGGTCGGCATGCCACGGCGGCATACGCTTGGTGCGCACAACTTCGCGGATCATTGGAGCGAACCCCCGCACCATGTTGTAGTCGCTCATAGCCCAAGGGCCGAGTCCGCCTTCGGTATGACAGACCACACACTTTTCTTGCAGCATGGGAGCAATGGTCTCGCTGTAGCTGATTAGTTCGTGGGCTTGGTTCTTCTGCGCGAAGTTGATCAAGCAGCCAATGGCGTCGCGTTGTGCCACTGCCACCGGTTCGCCAGCGAGCACGGCACTGATTGCGTCGGCTGCAAAGTGCTCTGAAGCCTCATTTTTCTGGCGCTCGTAAACTTGGCGATCGTTAATCGGCCCGCGGTACGTAATCTCCCAGGTTTTCGGATCAATGACCAAAACCTCACCAGTGCGAACCAGATCTAACGATTCACCGATAAGCTGGGTTTCATCGTGCAGGATTGGCAAGTCTATGCCGTACTTCTCTGCTTCTGCTGCGATCGTCTCGCGGCGATCCTGTAGATTGGAGTTGAGCATAAAGAACTGCGTGCCGTTAGCTGCAAACTGGTCACGTAAGGCCTTGTAGTCGGTCAATGCGTTGCGCACGATAGGACAACCGTTGCCCTGTATCATCACGACGATAGCGGGCGCGTTTTTATAGTAGTAAAGGTCGTGAGCATCGCCGTTGTGGTCGAGTAGCACGAAATTATCCACGCGCATCGCTTGGACGGCGCTGGTGCTGGCAACAAGCCCGACAAATAACATCAAGGCTTTTGCTGTGTGTCTGAGTAAATGGACCATAGAATCCTCGCGCTGGCAAAATTTAGTGCCAAAGCTAACCGCCAAGCGTCCTAGATTCAAGGATATAGAATTAATTTGTGTTGTTTGGTAACACCGCATCAGCGCATCTAGATAGGGCTGTGTGGGTTCACTGTCGTGGTGTTCTCCTGCTGCTCACAGCTGCCGGCGGGCGAGGCTCTACAAATCGTTTATGAATGCAAAGATTTCGCGGTACGCCGACTGGTATTGGTCATCGCTAAAACCGCTGTGATTGCCGCCCTCCATAGTCACCAACTGATTGGTCGTGCTCAGACTTTCGTGCAGTGCCGTTGCCTGCTCGAACGGCACTACGGAGTCACGGTCGCCGTGCACAGTAATGATCGGAGGGCTGTTTTCAGACACTAAAAACAACGGCGAATACTTGCCCGAGATCTCAGCCAAGCGGCCGCTATCGCCGATCCAACTGGCGGCATAGTTGCCCTCGGGGCGCGTCTTGCTCAGAAAAGTATGCACCGCTTCAATGTCAGTAATGCCAAACCAATTCACCACCGCTTGGGGCGGTGTCGTTACTTTACAGGGATGCTCACCTTCACTGTTGAGCATACCGACCATTAACGCTAAGTGGCCACCGGCGCTAGCGCCGGATACTACGATTTGATCCAAAGGCATTGCGGAAGCTGCTAATAGTTCGGTGACTCTTTGGTAGGCGCACATGACATCGTCAACGGCCTGGGGGGCAGTATTCGGTCCCTGGCGATAATTTACATTGGCAACGTTCCAGCCGCGCTGCAGATATGGAATCAGTTGCGGAGTTTCACGAGCTTTGTCTCCCGCCACCCAGCCGCCACCATGAATCCATACCAGCGTTGGCCGTGGTGTGGTGTCCATGGCAAAGTAATTCGGCTCGCCGACACGCTCGCCCTGTAGATGTAAGTCGAAAACTTGTCCTGGCTGCTCACCATATTGGACATTCGTTTGCGTCACATAGCGGTGTGCCCAAAACTCGTTGGCTAGTGCGATCTGGCTCAGACTGCAGAGGCCAAGGGCCACCATTAGATTGCGTATTGGTTTACATCGACTGGTCATGTTTGTTGCTCCTGCATAATGGACTGCCAAAGTAAGGTGCCACCCACAACAGCAGCAGGTATCACCAAGAAGTTCAAAAACGGTATCGCCAGGGTAAGACTAGTGCAAGCACCAAAGCCCAACGCGCGAGCTCTAGCGTAGCCAAGTTGTTGGAGGGTAAAGCGAAACGCTTGTGCCTGGTTTTCGCTGGCGTAGTCAGCAAATTGCACCGCCATTAGCCAGGCGCTAAAGCCGAACCACAGCAGCGGCATAAACAAGTTGACCCCCGGCACCATACTCAGCAAAACCAGACCTAATAAACGCGGCAAGTGATAACGTATTTTTTGCAGCTCGCGCAGCATGCTAGGACCGATGCTGCCGAGCATAGTTGGTGTTGCCGGTTGGGGAGTTTGAGCAGACGTCTGCGCTGCCGATAGTGCCCAGGTGGCGGCCGCGAGTTGGCCCAAAAACGGCGCGGCAATCAGGGTCACCAGCAAACTACTCAGCCAGAAGCCGGCAAGCGCCAAGGTGATGTAGATGAAAACCATTAGAACCGTGTGCATCCAGCTCAGCCAAGCCGGCATGTTTTGCTGCAACCAAGCGCCGGCAGTGTCGCCCAGTGGAATGACAACAAAAACAAAGGCTAGGCTGAACATCAGTATGCCGATGCCAGCGGGTATCCAGACGTAACGCCGCAGTGGTGGTGACATAGCTAGTTTTAGACCTGACAAAAACAGTTGGCCGCCGTGCAGCAGTTGCATGTCGGGTGCTCCTAGTCAAATTAGGTGGACATTTTGCGTTGCGCGGGCTTTGTGGTCTAGGGATTGCCGGACAAATAGCTACCGTGTCATTGCTGGTCTATGATCAACCTCCACAGCGGAGCGTCCAAGCGTGTGCGCGCGCCGCCAAACATCATGATTTTCGGTAGTTCAAGGGGAGCAGAATGTCGCAGGCGCAGAATCAAGAAGTACAAGGAATCGCGGCAGATCCAGTGACACGGTGGATGTCTCAACACATAGATGGTTTGGCAGCTCCTCTCCGCTTTGAGCTTATCGCTGGCGGTCATTCAAATTTGACCTATGCGGTAACGGATCAGCACGACAGGAGATTTGTGTTGCGCCGACCGCCGCTAGGGCATGTGCTTGAGAGCGCTCATGATATGGGGCGGGAGCACAAAATTATTTCGGCCCTGGCGGGTTCTGCTGTGCCTGTGGCGACCACTATTGGACTCTGCACCGACGTTGCTGTGAATGATGCGCCCTTTTATGTGATGGATTATGTGGCTGGGCCGGTACTGCATGACGCCGAGGTATCTGCGCAGGTATCCAGTAGTGAGCGCGCCACGCTCGGCGCGCACGTGATCGACGTGCTTGCAGAATTGCACCAGCTTGATCCAGATGCTGTAGGGCTGGGGGACTTAGGGCGCAAGGAGGCGTACTTGCAGCGGCAACTAAAGCGTTGGAGCAAGCAGTGGCAAGCCACAGAAACCCATAAGGTACCGGCAATGGATGAAAGCACGCGCCTGTTGGCAGAGCGCATGCCGGAGCAAATAGGCGCCAGCATCGTCCACGGCGACTATCGTTTAGGCAATATGATCGTAGGCGACGGCCAGGTTAAAGCTGTTCTGGACTGGGAACTGTGCACTCTTGGCGATGCTCTCGCAGACGTAGGCTATTTGCTGAATAACTGGGTCGCGCCTGGCGAAGGCGAAGAAGACGTCACACCAACCTCAGTGGGCGGCTTTTGCAGTCGCGAAGATCTTGCTGAACGGTATACCCAACGGACCGGGCGAGATCTCAGCGCCATTAACTATTATCGAGCGTTCTCGCATTGGCGCTTGGCGGCTATCGGCCAGGGCGTTTACAAACGCTACCTGGTCGGCGCCATGGGCGATAATCACGATGTGGACCTAGACGCCCACAAGCAAGGGGTCACGCAGAGAGCGGAAGCGGCGCTAGAGTTCTTAAACATATGATTCGGGCTGGAATAAAAAAGGCGTGTCAGACCGTAAGGTCTGAGGACAGCTCGTCTTCTTGGGGGAAGGACACTGTAAGGAAGGACTCTACTGAGCTGTACACACGCCTGAACTGAAATCTGCGGGTAATGTACAGTACAAAAAGAAGGTGTCAAGGCTATTTTAGAAAAATGTACAGAATATGTACAGATATAACGTCGAAACCGGCCGTGTCGGCTTCCAGTTAATGCGTCGGATCGCTCGATTCGGGCAATAAACTTGCAGAGTCGTTACTTTGCAATGGGTTGGCACCGGTTAAAGGGTCTCGTTGCCGTTGCGCTAACAGGGTCTGCAAGCACACTTCGGCCTGTGCGCGGCTTTGACCGATTTCACTGGCGGCTTGTTGTAGCGCTTGGGCTTGGGCGCTGGCCGCAGCAGTCAATGCCGCGTCACCGCACACGTTTAGAAAACTGGTTAAGCCGTTCAGTTGATGGATCTGCTCAACAACTTGTGGAATGGCGGAATTCGCTGAGTCGTCGGCTACTGCGATCGCGATTAGCTCTTCATCACTGAACATCCGCGGTGCGCGAACACCATGCAGATTGGGTAGGCCAAACAAACCCAAACATTGTTGTTCAATCTCACGCCAGCCCAAGGGCCAGCGGATGGCGTTTAGATCTGATTCCTCGCATTGCCGCACCTGCTCGGAGGTAGCGAATTGGTAAATCGGCAGCACGCGCACGTTAGCGAGGCGATTCCGGGCCTGTGCGATCAGTTGTGGCAGCAAGACGGGCAGCTGCAACACCAAGACATCGATTTTGGGCAAGGTTGCGTCGTTCAGAAATGCTTCCACGTTGGCCCAACGGCCAACCACGTTTATGGCATCGGCGCTAGCAGATTGTTGCTCCAGTTGTAGAACCCCAGCGCCTACTAGGGCAACGTCAGCAGCGCGGCCAAGTCGCGTGGCCGCGGCACTTGCGGCTGGCTCCAGGTCGGTAGATAGGCGCTGCTCGAGTTGTTCTTGGTTGAGGTGAATAACGCTAGAGATAGACTGGCCACGATCTAGTAAACGTTTGATTCTTATCAGATTTTGAACTTGGGCATAGCTGTAAAGGCGGATCTTTCCATTCTTTTCTGCGGGCGCAAAGCCGTAACGGCGCTCCCAAGCGCGCAGACGCTCGGCGGCAATACCGGTCAGCGCGGTGACGCTACCAATTTGATACAGATCTTGTGCGGGCCTGTCTGTCATGGTCAAAAGCTGTACAAAGGGTTGGCGATATTACCGAAAAATAGCACTTTGTACAGTTTCGAGGGCGGGATCTTGTTAAGAATTTAGTGCCAGGCTATCGCGTGGAGATTGTTATCTGGCGGATTTTTGGTCAACAATAGTGGCGTAATTTTTGACTGCACTGGGGACTTTTCAAATGCTGAATAATCTAGGTTTGTTCTTAAGCAAACGTGCGCACCTTTCGCCTGAAGTAGAGGCTTATGTTGAGAGCGACGGCAGCTATCGCCTGACGTACAAAGAGCTTAACGATCGTTGTAGCCAGCTGGCGAACGCGTTCGTTGCGGCGGGCATCGAAAAGGGCGAGCGCGTTGGGCTGTTGCTAATGAACTCCAGCGAGTTTATGGAGTCCTACTACGCGCTGGCAAAGATTGGCGCCGTAGTGGTGCCTCTTAACTGGCGATTGGTGGCCGACGAGTTGGAATTCATTCTCAAGGACAGTGGCACCAAGCGCTTGATCTTTGATAACGATTTTGTCGAAACAGTCGCTGATTTGCACAGCCGGGGCGACAAAACCGACATTACTCATTGGCTACAAGTAGCGCAGCCTGACGAGATTGCACACTTTGCTGAGGATTACCGAGCTTTCCGCGACGCGCAACCTAGCACCGAACCTGAGGTTACCGCTGCCGACGACGACATGCTTTACATCATGTACACCTCTGGCACCACGGGTCTGCCCAAGGGCGTTGTCCACACCCACCATACGTCGATATGGGGCCTGCTGAGTATTG
>MDTB01211773.1_pt1 | contig 18440 bp, 18 predicted proteins | sample 811161 | NCBI WGS metagenome assembly MDTB01 (sample SAMN05326650, study PRJNA326480) | marine metagenome | isolation source: seawater | place: Mediterranean Sea | collected 2009
GTTCTGTTGCCAGGTGCCCCAAACCCCGTAACTTAATTAACTAAGTTAATTAAGCAGCAAGTGCGTAACTTTCGTTAGCATTTGTATATTAGCCCGTTACGTCGGAACCATCTCGTACGAAAGAATAGCCTTTAGACATCCGTCGATCCTAATTCACCCCCGTAAGTTCTTAATGGTGGAGGTGGTGGGTACTGCCCCCACGTCCGTAATGTTTATTACGAAATTCGTTTATCGTCATAGTTGCTAAGCAACAATGCATATTAAACTTAATTAATTATATTTACAACTTTTAGAAGCACCTTAAATATTGCTTAGGAATTGAAGTTTTTTTAATTACTGTTGGTCTAGTATTTGTTTCAATTAACCATCTAGGTTCATTTATGAACCTTCTTGAAATAGCTACAATATCAGCGAGTTTATTCTTTAATATTTTTTTTATTAATATTTTTGTATTTATCATCCCTAAAGCAACTACAATTATTTTTACGTTTTTTTTTATTTTAGCTGCAAGCTTCACTTGATACCCAGGAAAAAATTTTACGTTTGTTTTCGGTAAAATTCCACCACTGCTTACCGCAACATAGTCAACTCCAATTTTTTTTAGTTGCTTGCTCAAATAAACTGCATCTTTAATTTTGACACCTGTCTTCAAATTATCAGATCCAGTTATTCTTGCTCCCAGAATCTTTTTTTTGGGCCAAATTTTTCTTATCTCTTTTGCAATTTCTAGTAAAAATCTTGAGCGTCTCTTTAAGCTTCCACCATACTTATCAGCTCTAACATTTGAAATTTGTGAAAAAAATTGATGAAGTAGGTAACCATGAGCCATGTGTATCTCTAAGCAATCAAAACCAGATTTTAATGCAAGGTTAGCAGATTTTTTAAAATCATTTTTTATTTTTTTTATTTCGTTAATATTCAATTCTTTTGGAACTGGCCAATTTTTATCTCTTCGTATAGCAGATGGTGCAAAAGTTAACCATCCACCTTTTTTTTTATCAAGAGATTTATTTGATTTTATCCATGGTAATTCAGACGAACCTTTTCTTCCTGAGTGAGATATTTGTATACCAATTTTAATTTTTTTTTTTTTTTTTTAACTTTTTTAATAATTTAGAAAAAGCTCTACAGTGAGAATTTTTACTTAACTCAAGGTCTTTTTTCGTTATTCTTCCAGATTTATTGACCGCAGTACTTTCTATCATAAGTAGACTTGAACCTAATTTAGATAGTGACAATAAATGTTTGTAGTGCCATTGTGATGGTTTTCCTTCATTAGCTGAATATTGACACATTGGCCCGACAATAATTCTATTATCTAAAAATATCTTGCCAACTTTAACTTTTTTAAAAATCATTTTTGTCTTACTACAAATTTATTGTGGGGATGAAATATTGCCTTGGGATATGACCAGTAGGTTTCAATAAAATACTTTCTTAAAGCTTTACCTAATTTAGGCAGATGAGGAACGCCATCTGAGTCCACAAGAGATCTAAATGGCGTTGCAAATCTCAACCACTCACCAGTTTTTTGTTCCTTGTAATAAATCCTCGCAACCAATGAAACCTCTGGCGGAACTAGTTCAAATCCTCGTTTTTTTAATAATTTGTAAATTTTTTCAAGTTTAGAGGGTTTTTTTAAATCAAGGTCTTTAACTTGAATTATATAAAGTTTTAATGGAAAATCAGCATCTGTTAATTTTGACTTATAATTTTTAAATACATTTTCTACCCATGGGGAAAGATGTATTTTTTTTCTTTTTAAGTTATTAATAATTTTATCTATATTACTAAAGTCAAAATTTTTAATTACTTTCCAAGGTTTTTTTAATTGTTTTTTTTTCATTAGCATTTATAATTGTCCCGTTACGTCTGAACCATCTCGTACGAAAGAATAGCCTTTAGACACCCATATATTTAACGAGATAACTTTGTTAATTTATCCTGTTTAAAGTAATATGCAACACGTTAAATTTATGAAAAATAAAAAGCTTAAACAAAAATCAAATAAATTCAAAATAGTATTAATTGTAACCACGGGAAGAACAGGAAGTGACTACCTTAATAGCTGCTTAGATAACGTTGAAGGATTAATGACTTTTTGTGGAAAATTTAATTATCATCAGTACTTTACTAATAGTAATCATAAAATTGATAAAACTCTATTAATCAATAGGTTTATTAAAAAATATCATTTTTTATTTTCCTACAACAGAGAAGAAGATATAGATACTAAAATAAATGTAAAAAAATTCAAGAATAAATTTATAAATTTAAACAATAAAAAATATGAATAAAAATTTTAGATACAATCTAGTACCGCAAATGAAAGTTTACGATAGTTTAGGATATGAATGGTTACCTTTTATAATGTTTAATCAAACTGCTAATTTTAGATCAAAAGAAATTAATACTGACAACAAAGGATTTAGATTTAATTCTTACCATCAAAACTTTCCTAAAAGCATCTTTGAACAAAAAAAAGATAAACAAAATGTAATTATCTTAGGAAGCTCTTATAGTTTTGGAGTTGGAAGCACAAGTGACGTTAATACAGTAGTAGGTAATTTAGAGCAAATAAATAATAATTATAACTATTTTAACTTATCAGGTAGAGCACATGTAGGTTTACAAGAAATTATTTCTCTTCTTTTAAATATAAATGAAATACAAAATGTTAAAAGAATCATTGTTTTATCAGGAATAAATGATATTCATCTATCTAAATTTCAAGATACAACTTACCCAGACCTTATTTATTTTAAATCATTATTCGAAAGTAAAATGGAAGAGTCTCAATTATCTTATGGAAAAAAAATTTTTAAAAGGATGTTTGATTTATTTTCATCTAGGGAAATAAGTTATGAGGCTTTAAAACAAATAAATCGAAGTAATTTAATTAATTTTTTATCCTCAAGTAAATTTAGAAAAGAAAAATTAAATACTAAGGTACGAGAAAATATTTCAATAGAGCAAAAAATAAATAGGAATATAAGATTATATAAACTATTAAAAGATTATTATAAATGTGAAATAGATTTTTATTTTCAGCCAGTAAATAATTGGTGCAAAGATAGATCTATTCAAGAATATCAACTTCAAGAATACTCTAATAAATATTTTAGCAGGATAAACCAACATATCGATAAAACTTATAATATTGATAACTACAAGAAATTTACTAGCTTATTTCATAATTTAATAAATAAAAACGGTATAAATTTTTATGATTTAAATGATCATTTTAGAAAAAACTCATCAAAAAAAGATTGGTTATTTGTTGACAGAGTTCATTGTAATGATAAGGGTTATAAATTAGCAGCTGAGTTAATTAATAAATAATCTATGTTAACCTTTATAGTTTTATCATTTATTTTTTTAGTATTAATTATTTTTTTTATTATAAAATTAAAAAAAAAGGCTAGAAAAAATAATAAAGATGATATTTACCCTATGTGGTAAATTTCTTCTTTAACTTTTTTAATATAATTTTCGAATATTTAAGGGCGTTTTTTTTAGATATTTTAACATCGAATTTTTTTGGTTTCTGAAAACTTTTATTAAATGTAGATAATCTCCCTTTTTGGACAGTATCCATCCAAATTAAAAAATCTGCTTTAAAAATTTTTCTCCCCTCATTATATGGGCAAATAAAATCAGCTATGACTATTTTTTTTTACTTTTACTAGCTAAAATTCTCATTCTTCTAGCTTGATTTAAAACACCTTTTTTTGAAAAATCCCAATCATTATACTTTTTTCTAATTTTATCAGCATTTAGCCAATCTGCCTTTAGTTTTGTTTTGAGCTTCTTTGCTAAAGTTGTCTTTCCGGAACCTGGAAGGCCCATTATTAAAATCTTTTTCATTAATCTTCTTCAAACTTATTTTTGTAATTTTTAAGATTTTTAATATTCTGTTTATTTTTATACAACACAAAATTCCCACAAATTAATAAATCTAAATCTGTACCCATGAAACAATTATAAGCATCCTCTACACTACATACAATTGGCTCCCCTCTCACATTGAAAGAGGTATTAATAAGAATTGGACAACCAGTTAAATCTCTGAATTTTGACGTTAAATTATAAAACATTGGGTTAGTATCTTTGTGAATAGTTTGTATTCTCGCTGAATAATCAACATGAGTTATTGCTGGCACCGTAGATCTTTTTACATTTAATTTGTCTATACCAAATAAGTTTAAGTCTTTTTCGCTCACAGGAATTTTTAACTTTTCTTTTACATCAGAAACTAAAAGCATATATGGACTATCAATATCTAAATCAAACCATTCATTAACATCTTCCCTGAGTATTGAAGGTGCGAACGGTCTAAAGCTCTCTCTAAATTTAATCTTTAAATTTAATTTTTTTTGCATTTGATCTGTTTTTGGGTTTGCAAGAATTGATCTGTTACCTAATGCTCTAGGACCAAACTCCATTTTTCCCTGGAACCAACCTACAATTTTATTATTCTTAATTTCAGAAGCAACATTTTCTATCAGTTCATCGTCAGAATATTTTACAAAGTTGGCATTTAATTTTACGAGAGTATTTTCTATCGAAGTATTATCAAAAGAGGGTCCTAGATATGAACCTTTCATACTATCATTATCATCTTTTAAAATACGTTTATTTTTTAATTCTAAATACCAATAGGCAAGGGCGGCACCTAGCGAACCACCAGCATCGCCAGCCGCAGGTTGTATCCATATTTTATTCAAAATTTTTTCTTTAATAATTTTTCCATTAGCTACACAATTTAATGCAACACCACCAGCCATACATAAGTTTTTGATATTTGTTTCTTTAACTGACTCTTTTATTAAATTTAAAATAATTTCTTCAATTACAAACTGAATTGACGCTGCAATATCCATATGAAATTGTGTTAACAGTTCTTTTTTTGGATTTCTTGGTTTATGACCAAAAATATTTGCAAAATCATTATTTGTCATAGTAAAGCCGACTGCAAAATTAAAATATTTCATGTTAAGCTTAAATGAACCATCTTTCTTTAAATCAATTAGATGTTCTTTTATGAGGTCCTTATATTTTGGCTTTCCATAAGGAGCTAGTCCCATAACTTTGTACTCACCACTATTAACTTTAAATCCAATATAATAAGTAAAAGCTGAATAAAGCAATCCTATAGAGTGAGGAAAAATAATTTCCTTTAACATTTCAATTTTATTCTCTTTTCCTATTGCAATTGTAGTCGTTGCCCATTCACCGACACCATCTAGAGTCAAAATTAAAGCTTCTTTAAATGGCGAGGGATAAAAAGCACTAGCTGCATGACTTATATGATGCTCAGAGAATTTTATCTTGTCTATACTCTTAAAATTTCTGTCGTGTTGTTTTAATTTTTCAAATAAAAACTTTTTTTGAAATAATTTTTCTTTTAACCAGATAGGCATTGATGTAGCGAAAGACTCAAAGCCACTAGGGGCGTAAGCAAGATAAGTTTTTAGCAATCGGTTAAATTTAGATAATGGTTTTTCGAAAAATACTATATAATCTACATCTATAAGTTTTAATTTAGAACTTTCTAAAACATATTTTACTGAGTTAAAAGGATAACTTGAGTCGTGTTTTTTTCTGGTAAATCTTTCTTCTTGAACTGCTGATTTTATTTCTCCATCTATTATAAGCGCTGCAGCGCTATCGTGATAAAAAGCTGATATTCCCAAAATAGTAGTCACTAAAATTGTTTATCCATTTTGATTTTTGTTTTTTTCTTAATGTTCCAGTACGAATTATTATTATTAAATTTTAATCCTAAGACATCCATTCTAAAGAGCTTAAATACAAGTCCTAAGGGAGTGATTATTCCAAAGAAAATAATTCCTAAAAAAATTATTATTAGCGGTTGCAGTAAAAATTCTTTAAATTTTAACATATCAACCAAATATACTAGTTCAGTCGATTTTTCAAACATCTGTGGAAAACCCTAATAAATAATAGAAATCCATTTAATAACATCTATATTGTTGAAAATTCTATGAAACTTACCAAAGAACAAAAACAAGAAATTGTTGAGCAGCAATCTCAGAAATTCAATACTAAAAGGGTAACATCCCCAGAACTCGAAAAAATTCTTTATGAAGCTTTGCCCGTGCTCGACCACGGTTTTGTTAGAGTGATAGACTATATGGGCGATGACTCTTCAATCGTACAATCTGCAAGAGTCTCTTACGGAAAAGGTACAAAAAAAGTTTCAACAGATGAAGGATTAATAAAATATCTAATGAGACATTGGCATTCAACCCCCTTTGAAATGTGTGAAATAAAATATCATGTAAAACTTCCAATATTTATAGCTCGACAGTGGATTAGGCATAGAACTGCTAACGTTAACGAATACTCAGCAAGATACTCTATTTTAGACAAAGAATTTTATATTCCAGCAAAAGAACAATTGTCTGCTCAATCAAAAATTAATAGACAAGGTAGAGGGGATTTAATTACAGGTGATCAGGCAAATGAAGTGCTTAAAATTTTAAAAGATGATGCTTCTAGAACTTACGAAAACTATGAAAAAATGCTTAATGAAAAATTTGACGGAACAACCATTGATGAAAGTAAAGCCGGTCTTGCAAGAGAATTAGCTAGAATGAATTTAACATTAAACTCATATACACAATGGTATTGGAAAACAGATTTACTTAATTTATTAAATTTTTTATTTCTTAGAGCGGATAGTCATGCTCAATACGAAATAAGAGTCTACGCAGAGGCAATGTTAGAAACAGTTAAAAAATGGGTACCTATTACGCATGCTGCATTTTTGGACTATAGAGTCGGAGCAGTTCATGTTTCGGCTAAAGGAAAAAAGGTTATTCAACAAATGGCCAAAGGGGAAAAAGTAGAAATTGGAAACTCGGGACTGTCAAAAAGAGAATGGAATGAGTTAATGACCTCTTTTGGATTTACCGAAAAGATAATTTAATTTTTTCCGCTATTTTTTTAAATATTTTTGATACTTCGTGGTTTGGGTTAGAATTTGTTAATGGATTTCCCTCATCATTTGCTTTTTTTAAATCTTGGTGAATAGGAATTTTACCAAGAAATTCTTTCTTATACTCTAAAGCTGTTTTTTCCACGCCTCCTTCACCAAAAATATTATAAATTTTTCCATCATCTCCTTTAAAAAAACTCATATTGTCGATTAAACCTAATATTTTAATCCCAGTTTTATCAAACATTTCAATACCCCTTTTAACATCTAACAATGCTAAGTCTTGAGGAGTTGAAACAATTACAGCTCCATCAACTTTTATTTGTTGTGCAAACGTTAATTGAGTATCACCAGTTCCTGGAGGCATATCAATTACAATTATATCCCGATCTTTCCACAGAACATTCTCTGTCATAGTTTTTATAGCGCTAATTACCATTGGCCCCCTCCAAATCATAGGAGTAGTTTCTTCTACAAGAAACCCCATAGACATACACTGAGAATTATATTTTTCTAATGGAATCAAAAACTTACCATCTTGACTTTTAGGTTTTTCCTTTAAATTCATTAATTTTGGTAAAGAGGGCCCGTAAACATCTGCATCCAATATTCCTATTTTTAAACCTAGGTTTTGGAGTGCAAATGCGATATTTACTGCAAAAGTAGATTTTCCTACACCACCTTTCGCGCTAGAAACTAAAAGAGTATATTTAGTGCCTTTGATCGGATTCTTAATAAATTTCTTCGGAGCGAGCTTTTCTTTCATAGCTTTGCTCAATTCTGCTTTCTTTTCGGTCATAATATCGCTCCTACTTAACTTGTTTTTAAGTAAAAAGTCACTATATAAAGTGTCATGGGTTTTAAAGATAAAATATTTAACAATCAATCACCTTGGGGCTCAAACCCCGGAGGAAGTCCAGGTGGTAATGGCTCAGGTACTAGAAGAGAACCACCAACCATTGATGATGTTATAAAGAATTTACAAAAAACTATAAATAAATTTACAGGTGGAGGAAAACCAGGTGGCAAAAAACCTATAGTTATAGGTTTAATATTATTAGCTATTCTATGGGCTCTTAGTGGTCTTTACAGAGTTTTACCTGATGAACAAGGAGTAGTCCTAAGATTTGGAAAATTTGTTAAGACAACTCAACCTGGCTTAAATTATCATTTGCCGCTTCCAATTGAACGCGCACTAACCCCTAAAGTAACTAAAGTAAATCGTATTGATGTTGGTTTTAGACCTGTTAGTGATAGCGGGAGATCTTCTGGGGTAGGAAACGTTCCAGAAGAAAGTTTAATGTTAACAGGAGATGAAAATATTGTTGATATTAATTATTCTGTTTTTTGGGTAATTAAGGACGCTGGCAAATTTTTATTTAATATCCAAAGTCCTGTTGAGACAGTAAAAGCAACTTCTGAAACTGCAATGAGAGAAGTTATTGCTAAAAGCCCTATTCAGTCTATTTTAACTGAAGGAAGATCTAAGATAGAGGTAGAGGTACAAGAAATAACACAAAAAATTTTAGATGAATACGGTTCAGGAATTCAGATTACTCAAGTTCAAACACAACAAGCAGATCCACCAAGCCAAGTAATTGATGCATTTCGAGACGTACAAGCTGCACGAGCGGATAGAGAGAGATCTAAAAACGAAGCTGAAGCTTATGCAAATGATGTAATTCCAAGAGCTAGGGGTGAAGCAGAAAAAATTTTACAAGAAGCAGAAGCATATAAAAAACAGGTTGTAGCAGCTGCAGAGGGTGAAGCTAGCAGATTTTTAGCAATCTACAATGAATATAAAAGTGCAAAACAAGTAACTCAGGAAAGAATGTATTTAGAGACAATGGAAAAAGTTTTAGCAGATATAGATAAAGTTATAATTGATAAACAAACTGGGTCAGGAGTTGTGCCTTACCTTCCTTTACCAGAATTAAAGAAAAAGGATCCTAGTTAATGAAAATTCCTAAATTTATAATTCCAGCTATAGTAGTTATTGGAGTATTTTTGTTTCAATCAATCGTTATTGTTCAAGAAATTAATCAAGCCATCGTTCTTCAATTTGGTGATCCAAAAAAAATTATTACAAAAGCTGGTTTAAACTTTAAAATACCTTTTATTCAAAACGTAGTCTATTTGGATAAAAGAGTTTTAAACTTAGACAATCCCCCTGAAGAAGTTATAGCCGCAGATCAAAAAAGATTAATAGTTGACGCAATAGCAAGATTTAAAATTGTGGATCCATTAAAATTTTATATTTCAGTTGGTAATGAAAGAGTGGCTAGATCTAGACTTTCTACTATTATTAATTCAAGAATTAGAGGTGTTTTAGGAACGCAAGAATTGGCAACTTTGTTGTCTACAGATAGAGCAAAGCAAATGGCTATAATTCAAAATGATGTTAATGAAGAAGCTAAAAATTTTGGTATAGCAATTGTTGATGTGAGAATTAAAAGAGCAGACCTTCCTCCAGCAAACAGTGATGCGATTTATAAAAGAATGCAAACTGAAAGACAAAGAGAAGCAAAAGAATTTAGAGCTCAAGGAGCTGAAATAGCTGCTAAAATAACTTCCACTGCCGATAAAGATGTTACTGTATTACTTGCAAATGCAAAAAAACAATCTGAAATTATGAAAGGAGAAGGGGATGGTCAAAGAAATAAAATTTTTGCTTCTGCATTTGGACAAGACCCTCAGTTTTTTGCCTTTTATAGAGCAATGCAAGCATACGAAACAGCTTTAATTGGAGGTGAGACCTCTTTAGTGCTTTCTCCAGATAGTGAATTTTTCAAATTCTTCGGAAAAATTTACAAACCAAATTAAAACTTTTAAAACGTGAAAGATTTAGCCATGGCTATAGGATTGCTTTTTTTTATCGAGGGTTTGATAGTTGCCATTTTTCCGTCAAAAATCAAAAATATGTTGAAATCTATAGACAAATTTGAAGATCAAAATTTAAGAAAAGCAGGAATTTTTTTTTTAATTTTAGGTTTTTTAATAGTTTGGTATATAAAAAATTAAATGAAGCACATTAAACAAGTATTAATATTTTTTTTAGTAATTTTCCTTAATCAGTCGAATGTCTCTTTTTCAAAGGATATTCCTGGTTCATTTGCAGATTTAGCAGAAAAGCTGATGCCGTCGGTTGTAAATATTTCTACTACACAAACAATAAAAACTACATCCAATCAATTTCCTTTTCAATTTCCCCCAGGATCACCATTTGAAGAGATGTTTAAAGATTTTCAAAGACCTACAGAAAGAAAAGCTAGCTCTTTGGGCTCTGGTTTTATTATAGATAAAAAAGGAACAGTAATAACAAATAACCACGTGATTGCTAATGCTGAAGATATATTAATAAAAGTTGGCGCCAAAGAATATAAAGCAAAAGTTATAGGCGCTGATCCATATGCAGATTTAGCAGTCTTAAAAATAAAAACTAACGATACTTTTATACCAATTAAATTTGGAGACTCTGATAAAGCAAGAGTAGGTGACTGGGTAGTAGCAATAGGAAATCCTTTTGGACTTGGAGGAACTGTAACTTCTGGAATCATCTCTGCAAGAAATAGAGATATTAATTTAACAAGATATGATGATTTTATTCAGACTGATGCTTCTATAAATCAAGGTAATTCTGGAGGTCCTTTATTTAATTTAAAAGGCGAAGTAGTTGGGATCAACACCGCTATAATTGCTCCAGGACAAGCTGGGTCCATAGGAATTGGTTTTGCTATTCCCTCTAACGCAGCATCCAATGTTATCGATCAATTAATTAAATTTGGTGAAACGAGAAGAGGTTGGTTAGGAGTCAGAATTCAAGAAGTTACGAAAGAAATTGCGGAGGTCGAAAAATTAGATAAACCTACGGGTGCTTTAGTAGCTAGTGTTGCAGATAAAAGTCCTGCACAAAAAGCTGGTCTTAAAGCTGGAGATATAATCATAGAGTTTGATGGAAAAAAAATTGAGACTATGAGAATGTTGCCAAAAGCAGTAGCCGGAACAAAAGTTGGAAAAAGTGTTGAGTTAAAAATTCTAAGAAATAATAAATCAATATCTAAAAGATTAACCCTTGGTAGGCTGGAGTCATCTGCGGAATTTAAAGCAAACAATGCTCCTGTTATTAAAAAGAAAAAAGAAACAACAATAGATACTTTAAAAATTACTGTAAGGGATTTAAGCTCAGAAGATATTAAAACTAGAAAACTAAGTGAAAAACTTAAAGGATCAATAATTACTGAAATTTCTAAAGGAAGCCCTGTAATTGGTTTGTTAAATATAAATGACATCATCATTGAAGTTCAGAAAAAACCAATTAGTAAATCAGAAAATTTAAATCAGACAATTGAGAACATCATAAAAAATGGTGAAAAAACATTATTACTAACGATAATAAATTCTAATAACGCAAGAAGATACCTCGGAGTAAAAATAAATTAAGATTGTCAAAAAAATTAATTCTCATAGCAGGACCAACGGCTTCAGGTAAATCTAAAATAGCTATCATATTAGCAAAAAGGATAAACGGAATCATAATCAATGCTGATAGCATGCAAGTTTATAAAGAGTTTAAGATTTTATCTTCTAGACCTAAAAATTCAGACCTTAAAAAGGTAAAACACGCTCTCTATGGATTTGTGTCTGTAAAGAAATATTTTTCTACAGGACAATGGCTAAAAGAGATAAAAAAAGAAGTAGCTAAATGCGATAAGAAAAACAAAGTGCCAATTTTAGTTGGTGGTACAGGCTTATATTTTAACGCTGTAACTAAAGGCATTAGTAAAATTCCTGATATAATGCCGGAGAAAAGAATATCTATTAGAAAATTACATAAAAAAATAGGTCAAGAAAAATTTTATAAAAAATTACTAGCTATTGATCCTACTATTAGAAATAAATTTTCCCATACAGACACTCAGAGAACCCTAAGAGCCTATGAGGTAAAAAAAATTACTAAAAAATCATTATATGAATGGGCTAGAGATACTAAGTCAGATTTTTTGGATTATGATATTAGAAAAATTTTTTTAGACGTTCCAAGAGAAGAAATATTAAAAAATATATCTAAAAGAACAAAAAAAATGTTTAATGATAAATGCATAGATGAGGTAAAAAACTTTATCAAACTTAACGTTGAAAAATCATTATCTGCTAACAAATTGATAGGCGTTAAGGAAATATCTGAGTATTTGTTGGGATTAAGTACGTTAAAACAAACAAAAGAATTGATTAATGTTAAAACTAGACAATATGCCAAAAGGCAGAATACATGGTCTAGGGGCCATATGAAGAATTGGAACAAGCTATATTCTAAACAATTACCCGTTCTAGTAAAAAAAATTTTAAAAGCAATCAGCTAAAACTTGACGGAAACTGATTCTCCGATAGATTGTATAAATGTCAAAATTATATACAGGAGCAGAAATTGTTTTCAAATCACTCGAGGACCAAAATGTAGAATTTATTTTTGGTTACCCAGGTGGAGCAGTATTACCTATTTATGACGAATTAAAAAATCATAAATCTATAAAACACATTTTAGCAAGACATGAACAAGGCGCTGGTCATGCAGCAGAAGGCTATGCACGATCAAGTGGAAAGCCTGGAGTTCTTTTAGTAACATCTGGGCCAGGTGCAACTAATGCAGTAACCGCTTTGACAGATGCTTATATGGACTCAGTTCCAGTTGTTTGCATTTCAGGACAAGTTCCAACTCATTTAATTGGCACTGATGCATTTCAAGAATGTGATACTACTGGAATCACTCGACCATGTACAAAACATAATTGGTTAGTTAAAGATGTAAATGATTTAGCGAATATATTTCACAAAGCATTTGAAATAGCGACTACAGGTAGACCAGGACCAGTTTTAATAGATATTCCTAAAGATATTCAATTTAATAAAGGGACCTATAAAGTTAAAAAAATTAAATCATCATTAAAAATTAATGGATCTAAATCAAAAAAAATAAATTCAAAAGATCTGGATATATTTATTGATATGATTAAAAATTCATCTAAACCAGTTTTTTATACTGGGGGAGGAGTAATAAACTCAGGACCAAAAGCTAGCAAATTATTAAGAGAGCTAGTATCTTTAACTGGTTTTCCTATCACTTCAACTTTACAAGGATTGGGATCATATCCAGGTGACGATCCTCAATTTTTAGGAATGTTAGGAATGCACGGAACTTATGAAGCGAACAATGCTATGCATGATTGCGATTTAATGATTAACATTGGAGCAAGGTTTGATGACAGAATCACGGGTAAGATAGATGAATTTTCACCTAAATCTAAAAAAATTCATATAGATATAGATCCATCTTCGATAGGTAAAAATGTAAATGTTGATTTAGCAATTACTAGTGACGTAGCAGAATTATTAGAACAATTAATAACTAAATTTAAAGTAAAAAATAAAGATTTTATAAGTTCAAATAAACAAAAAATTTCTAAATGGTGGAAACAGATTGATGAGTGGAAAAAGAAAAAATCACTTAATTTTGTAAATAGTAGTAAAACAATTAAACCTCAACATGCAGTTCAGAGGCTTTACGAATTAACAAAAGACCAAGATACTTTTATTACGACCGAAGTTGGTCAGCATCAGATGTGGGCGGCTCAACACTATAAATTTAATAAGCCTAATAGATGGATGACTTCAGGAGGTTTAGGAACTATGGGATATGGTCTGCCTGCTGCTATTGGCGTACAAATTGCACATCCTAAAAAACTTGTGGTAGACATAGCTGGAGAGGCATCAATTCTTATGAATATGCAGGAAATGTCTACAGCAGTTCAATACAGGCTCCCTATAAAAATCTTTATTTTAAATAATGAATACATGGGAATGGTTCGACAATGGCAAGAGTTGCTTCACGATAAAAATTATTCTGAGAGTTATACAGAGGCTTTGCCAGATTTTGTTAAATTAGCAGAGGCTTATGGTGCAGTTGGAATCAGAGCAAAAACCCCTGATGAGCTTGATGAGAAGATAAAAGAGATGATTAATTCAGAAAAACCTGTGATTTTTGATTGTGTAGTAGACAAACAAGAAAACTGTTATCCGATGATACCTTCTGGCAAACCTCATAATCAAATGCTTTTGGGTCCAGAAGATGAAAAAGATGTTTCAGATGAAGGGAAAACTTTAGTTTAATGGCAAAGTCTAAATCAGCTTACAGCGAACCCACTAAACTAGGAAAAGAAGATCATCATATAATAGTAGTTTGGGTAGACAACGAGGCAGGGGTTTTAGCAAGAGTAATAGGATTATTCTCAGGCAGAGGGTATAACATCGAGTCACTAGCAGTAGCTGAAGTTGATAAAATAAAACATCTCTCCAGAATAACGATAGTAACAAAAGGAACACCGCAAGTAATCCAGCAAATTAAACTTCAATTAGGAAAACTTGTTCCAGTTCACAAAGTAGCTGATTTTTTAAGAAATGATCCTAAAATATTATTTAGAGAGTTAGCTCTTTTTAAATTAAATGGATCTTTAGCAAAACTTAATAAAGCCAAGAAATTGTGCAAAAAATATAATTGTGTTGTGTTAGACAAAACAAAAAAGTCTTTTGTTATTCAAATAACTGCTTTAAGAAGAGAAATAGATAAGTTAACTATAAAATTAAAACCTTTAGGGTTAATAAGTACTTCAAGGACAGGAGCAGTTGCTATGACCAAAGGAAGAGAAATTTTTATACAAAACTAGGAGAAAATATGAAAACATTTTATGAAAAAGACGCTGATACAAATTTAATTAAAAAGAAAAAAGTTGCAATCTTTGGCTATGGTAGTCAAGGACACGCACATGCTTTGAATCTAAAAGATAGTGGAGTAGCAGAGGTTGTAGTAGCTTTAAGAGAAGGATCCTCAAGTATAAAAAAAGCTGAAAGCGAAGGTCTAAAAGTTATGTCACTTTCAGATGCTGCTGCTTGGGCAGATGTAGTGATGATGTTGACACCTGATGAGTTACAATCTGAGATTTATAAAAATCATATTGAACAAAGAATGAAAGAAGGAACTAGTTTAGCTTTTGCACATGGGTTAAATATTCATTTTGATTTAATTAATGCTAGAAAAGATTTAGATGTTTTTATGGTTGCACCCAAGGGTCCAGGTCATACTGTGAGAAGCGAATATCAAAAAGGTGGAGGTGTTCCTTGTTTAATGGCTGTACACAAAGATAGTTCTGGTAAAGCTAGAGATCTAGCTATGTCATATGCCTCAGCAATAGGTGGAGGTAAATCAGGAATTATTGAAACTACTTTTAAAGATGAATGTGAAACAGATTTGTTTGGTGAACAAACAGTTTTATGTGGTGGATTAGTCGAATTAATAAAAAATGGTTTTGAAACGCTTACAGAGGCTGGTTACCCACCAGAGATGGCATATTTTGAAACTCTACATGAGGTAAAGTTAATTGTAGATTTAATATATGAAGGGGGTATTGCAAATATGAATTATTCTATTTCTAATACAGCAGAGTACGGAGAATATATTTCTGGTAAGAAAATTGTAGATAGCAAAACCAAAGAAAGAATGAAAGAAGTTCTGAAGGACATTCAATCTGGTAAATTTACTAAACAATGGATGGACGAACACAAATCTGGTCAAAAAAATTTCTTAAAAATGAGAAAAGATTTAGCAGACCATCCCATTGAAAAAGTTGGAAAAGAGCTTAGAGCAATGATGCCATGGATTGGAAAGAACAAGTTAGTAGATAAAGATAGAAACTAACCCAATCTGATCTCTAAATCTTGAAAATAAGTAAAATTATTTTGCAAATTCTAGTTTTAATTGTAATATAAATTGTTTTTTAAAAATATTTTTTGACATTTATATGTCACTTTTTAATTTTAAAGTAATTTATGAGCGATAAAAATAGAATAATTATATTTGATACTACTATGCGTGATGGAGAGCAATCTCCAGGCGCCTCAATGAGTCTAGAGGAAAAATTACAAATTTCAAAAGTTTTTGATGAATTGGGGGTAGATATTATTGAGGCTGGTTTCCCCATCGCTTCTCCTGGTGATTTTGAAGCTGTAACTGAAATAAGTAAGATTCTTAAAAAATCTATTCCTTGTGGGTTAGCAAGAGCTACAACAAAAGATATTGATGCTTGTAGAGATTCTTTAAAACACGCTAAAAATTTTAGAATACATACTTTTATTTCTACTAGTCCTCTTCATATGAAACATAAATTAAATAAATCTCCTGAGCAAGTTTTGGAGGCAATTAAAAATAGTGTTACCTACGCAAGAAAATTCACGGATGACGTAGAATGGTCTTGTGAGGATGGAACTCGTACTGATATGGATTACATGTGTAAAACAGTAGAGCTTGCAATTAAATGTGGAGCAAAAACTATAAATATTCCTGACACAGTTGGATACACAGTTCCTTCTGAATATTCTAAGATTATCTCAACTTTAATCAACAAGGTTCCAAATATTGATAAAGCAATTTTATCAACTCATACTCATAATGACTTAGGTTTAGCTGTAGCAAATGCATTAGCAGGTGTCGTTGCTGGCGCAAGACAAGTCGAGTGTACGATAAATGGAATCGGTGAAAGAGCTGGTAATTCTGCGCTTGAAGAAATAGTTATGGCCATGAAAACAAGACATGATTTAATGCCATTTACCACAGGGATAAATACAAAATTAATTAGTAAAGCATCTAAAGTAGTTTCAAATGCAACAGGTTTTCCAGTGCAGTTTAATAAAGCGATTGTTGGAAAAAATGCATTTGCACATGAGTCTGGAATTCATCAAGATGGAATGCTTAAAAATAGAAATACTTATGAAATTATGACACCTGAAAGTGTAGGAGTAAATAAAACTTCATTGGTAATGGGTAAGCATTCTGGAAGACATGCTTTCAAGGATAAATTAAATGACTTGGGATATGTTGGTGTTACAGATGATGTAATTCAAAATGCTTTTGGAAAGTTTAAAATCTTAGCTGATAAAAAAAAACATGTTTATGATGAAGATATAGCTGCATTAGTAGATGATAGTCTTATAAAAGAGGATAATGTAATTAAATTAAAGTCTTTAAAAGTTTTTGCAGGAACAGGAGAACCACAAAAAGCAGAAATGACATTAGAAGTTTTTGGTGAAATAAAAAAAGCTTCTGAAACTGGCGATGGACCAGTTGACGCTATATTCAAATGTATAAAAAAGTTATATGCACATGAGGTTAATCTTCAATTGTATAATGTGCATGCAGTAACAGAGGGCACTGATGCTCAAGCTACTGTAAGTGTTAGAATTGAAGAAAAAGGCAAAACAACTGTTGGACAAGCAGCCGATACAGACACTTTAGTCGCTTCAGCCAATGCTTATCTTAATGCCTTAAATAAATTAATTATTAAAAGAAAAAAAACGGCTCCAGATGAGAATCTGACGGCTTTAGCGTAAGGAGAAAAATGTTTAAATTTCAGAATATAAAATCAATGTGGTCTCAAGATATGGCTATAGATTTAGGTACTGCTAACACACTTGTAGTTTTAAAGTCAAAAGGAGTAGTTTTAAACGAACCATCGGTAGTAGCTGTAATAACAGATGGAGGTAAAAAATCTGTTTTAGCGGTTGGAGATGAAGCAAAAACAATGTTAGGAAGAACACCTGGAAATATCTCAGCTATAAGACCATTAAAAGATGGGGTAATAGCAGATTTTATTGTAACTGAGGAAATGATAAAGCATTTTATTAAAAAAGTTCACAAACAAACTGCTTTTGCTAATCCTAGAATTTTAATTTGTGTTCCAACAGGGTCAACACCCGTAGAAAGAAAAGCAATTCAAGACTCAGCTTTGGCTGCGGGAGCAAGAAAAGTTCAATTAATTGAAGAACCTATCGCTGCAGCTATTGGAGCAGGTCTACCTATATCTGAAGCAACCGGCTCAATGGTTGTAGATATTGGAGGTGGAACTACAGAAATTGCGGTTATGTCTTTAGGAGGCGTAGTTTACTCTAAGTCTTTGCGTATAGCTGGAGATGCTATGGATGGTTCAATTATTAATTATATGAGAAAAAAATTTAACTTAATGATTGGAGAGTCAACTGCAGAAAAAATTAAAAAAGAAATTGGTACTGCTATACCTACCTCTAACAATACTTTCTTGATGAAAGGTAGAGATATTAGATCAGGTACACCAAAAGAAATTGCTCTTACAGAAGAGGATGCGTGTGAAGCTTTAATGCCTATTCTAAATCAAATGCTTGCAGGGATAAAAGAAGCACTAGAAAACACTCCCCCAGAACTTTCTGCCGACTTAGTTGATATGGGATTAACACTAACAGGTGGAGGAGCACTGCTAAAAAATATTGATAAAAGATTTTCTAAAGAAACTGGACTTCCCGTGCATATAGCAGACGATCCATTAGCATGTGTTGCCATTGGCACTGGAAGAGCTCTAGAACAAGAAGAGACATTCAATACAATGTTATCGGAGTACTA
>MDTB01157790.1_pt1 | contig 18439 bp, 9 predicted proteins | sample 811161 | NCBI WGS metagenome assembly MDTB01 (sample SAMN05326650, study PRJNA326480) | marine metagenome | isolation source: seawater | place: Mediterranean Sea | collected 2009
CCGTTTGGTATAGAACTCCCACAGCTTCTCCTCGCTATCCAGTTCCCGCCACCAGCCCGGCTTTTTCATATGCACGTACTGAATGATATGGAATCGCGGATCTAAGCCGAGCTGCCCACACCATTCCAATTCCTGCCGAACCTGGCTCCAGTTCCCGTATGGCTCATCCAGCTCACGCCACCACGCATTCAAATAATTGCAGACGTTTGCCGAATTGAATAATTTTTGGAGGGATTCCGATGAAAGAGAAAAGGCACTCGGGTGCTGGTTAAAATCCCAACTATTCGCCCCAAACTTGAACGCATGCTCCACCTGCTCAATCTCAACACTACCCTCGAATGCATTCCCATTTGAATCGATCAGCGTGAGCTCAAAATCTCCTTTGCGATGACGCTCAATCTCCTGCGTCACCTGATCCATTAGCTCGATATTGTGGTGATCCACCCCACTCCACGGATACGTTTCTCCCGACCTGTCGGCAATTGCTTCACGAAGATCCAATCCCTCGATCAATTGATTGTATTGCTCCAAATAGGTTGAACCCAAAGACGACATGCCTATCATCAGGGAAACCATTACCCACCGCATCATGACCCTCATGCCTGATTCCACCTCAACTTCTAATACGCTCTCTGAATTTATCGCTTTCACCTATATCGCACGCGTCTCTTTTTCATCCCAGTTTAAAAGGAATTCCACCTCAACTTCTCGTGATATTACATCCAATAAGGTCAACTGATAGCTTTTTTCTTCTCCCTCATTATTCATTCCCCTCGATTAAAATTCGCAGGCGAATGTATTGCTGTGGATCGTCGGTCCCAACCGCATTGGTCACCGCCTCAATATGGCTTTCAATAGAGCCCAAACCCATCTCCACTAAACCATTGGTTTCCCAACTATTGGATATCAAATTGGTCGTCGTTTCGATCCAATAAACCAAGGCGGGATCATCCGTACGGCGACGATAGATGTACTCCAAATCATCACTAAGAGTGGGAAGAATCGCATCATCGTTTGCATTCGTCGGGTTTCCACCCAGCGCATATTCAGTGAGGTTGTTCAGGCCGTCGCCATCCGGATCGGCAGCTGCGTCGAGCAAGCCATACGCGGCAACCCACTGCGCAAAGGTATTGTGCAGGGCCTGCAGCGTGATCGAGTCGAATGTCAAATTCGACACCTGCGCATTATCCAGCGCGGCGGACTGAATTCCCGGAACCAACGTCGAATCGGCAAAGTTGTTGGAAGTAACAAAGTGATGGGTGAACGAGTCCAGAGCCGCCTGCATTCCGGGATCGGTTTCCAAATTATAAATGGCGGCGTCAGCCGTCCAGTTGGTCGGCGTTGATCCTTTGGAAAGTGCGAGCTCTAAGTAAAGCCAGCTGGAGACAGATCCCGACCCGTTGGTGGTGCCGATTACAGATGCAGTTATAGATGAACCCTTTTGCGTCGATGCGGCGCCGGAGTCCTCGTTAATGTTCAAGATATAGTTGCCGGTGGACTGACGTTTCAAGCTCACATTCACAGTCGATGCATCCGCGCCGTTGAATAGCAGTTGTAACATCTGTTTGTTTCCGACAGCCGCAACGGTTTCTGTGAAGCGGATTTTTGCGCCGATCTTGAATCCCACCCCAGAGGCGGAAGCCAAGCCCGGACCGTACGAGGCCGATTTCCACGATCCGGTCGCACTGAGGAATCCCGGCGCGTTGGTATCGACAATAAATGCTCCGGCATCGCCGCCCCATCCCTGCTGTCCAATCAAGTCGCCGGAAGAGAGCCCTTCACTCGCAACAAACTCCCAAACCATCCCGCTGGTCAGAGCCGGTGCGGCATACAGATCGGGCAGATCCGGTGCCAGCAGAACCTCAGCCATGGAACACATCGCTACAAAATTCGATTCATGTTCATGGCCGCTGAACGGAAGGAAATAACTCTCCCCGGCCCCATCGTTGTTCTTCCAGGCACAGGAAAATGCAATCTTGCCCAGCAGATCATCCTCAACCAGACGATCCAGCCAGGCATCCGTCCACCAATTTGAAACCGAAGCGAATTCACCCTCCTCGATCACGCCATCCAGATCAAAATCACCGTTGTTCTTGTAGGAATTCTGCTGTGAGATCGCAACGATCTTACCGCCCTCCTCGGCCACCTCAATGGCATGCCGCATGGAATCCATCGCATTGGTCCCCATCAGATAATCAAAGTCCGATGTATTCCGACCGCAGATATCGACCAAATCATGCCCGGGATAAAACTCTTTGTAGCCAAACCGATTGGTGGAGGCATCATCGGTATCGTTCGGGTTAAACTGCCAGAGAATATTGTTCAGCCCATTGCTGAGCACCAGATAGTCGTGAGCAACCTGCCATAGCTCTACATACTGCTCCGGGGAACAATAGGCCTCTTTATACCAACGCGCATGACCCCGGCTCATTTCGGGCAGAAAGCGCAAAAAAACCGGAATGGGGTTACCATTTATTTTCGGTAGATCATCGCAAATTTCGACGAACATATCGAGCTGCGCCAGATAGTTGGTGTGGTAGATCCCGCCGGGCAACAACGTATCGATATCGATGGTGCCGCCGTTGCCGTCGGATGTATCGGAGTGCTCGCCGCCGGTGATGGGATTATACATCCGCCAGAAAAAACCGATCAACATACCGGCGGCATAATCCTCATGAAGCCGCGCCATCTTGGACGAATAATTAAAATTATATAAATACGGCACATGCCACTCGTTCATACCGGGTTTCACGCCGGTCATATCGTAAATATCGCCTACATAGTTGGCCGCCCGCCCATCATAGGTGCCGTTGTACTGTCCGAAAATCAGACGATCCTCCTGCTGAATCTGCATCAGATTATCGAACAGCGCGCGCGTCTCCAGCGTGGCATTCGGATTCACCGGTGCCCCACCAACAGCTACGACGGTAATAAACATGCAGAATAGGATGCTTCTCTTGAAATAAATATTTAGTCTCCTCTGATCCGAAGTCGGATAAATTACTGTCGTTTGCCCGATCGATCAACCGAATTGGTGACTGATTCAAATTCGCTGTCGATCACGCCTGTATCGATCTCGCCTAATCCATTGGTCTCCCAACTACTGGACACCAGCTACCAAATCTTTACAGTTCGTCAATCTGCAACCGGATAAAACCTTGGTTTCCAGACATTGGAATAGAGTTAGTCACCATATGGTAGCCCGCATCGAACGCACCACTGGTGATGGTTAGGTCGGTCATGACCCAATTTCCAAACATCAGGTCGCCACTATCTATATATTCAACGGTATAAGAAACATCGTTGGTATCGTTCAGCATCGCGTGCACATAAACAAAATCAGCACCAGAGATGAATATCTCGGTCATGCCCTGATCATCCGCATCCGTGGGATTACCATTGAGCGCCCACTCCCCGAGGTTACTCAGACCATCACCATCGTTGTCAGCAGCCATACCGCTTCCAACGACACCTTTCTCAACCGCCCACATTTTGTAGGCAGATTCGAATAAAAACGCATCCACGTAGAAGGTTTCGATCTGACGGTTACTGGTCAGTGTGTCGGTCTCCAACCAGCTACTATTGATGTTGCCGTATAGCGCAGCAGCTGAATTCCACTCTTCACTGACTGTAAAGGAACCAGCCGGTAGAGAAAGGCTATCTACTTCAGTCCCTGCTGTTAGGTTGCTTAGAACCAGATGGACCGACCAGTTATTGGTCTCGGTGCCTGGGTAAACAATCATCGACATCTTCAGCTCATCAGACAGGTCATCCCCGGGACCGAAACCCAATTCGCTCTCCGCAAAATTTTGAGCATTGGTAAATGAGAATGCACCAGAATTTTCATTGAAGCCCAAGCTGAACAACGGTGAGTTGGTCTCCGCCCGATTCAATACAACACGTATATTATCATCCCCGTTGGAGACACCATCCTTCAGCGCAAAGACCATCATGGTATTCTTTGTCGGCGTGCCATTCGTCGAACGATTAAATCGGAACGTGCCGCCCACTTCAATCTGGTCGTTGGTTGTCAGAAGTGGATAGGAATAGGTCGCCTGGCGGAAGCTATTGCTTACACTGGATGACAGCACCAGATGGTTGGTGGTTGAATCCACTATGTTTTCTCCGGAATGCCCCGACCAATACTCAAGCTGGCCGACCACATCGCCCGCAACGTATCCCTGCTCGGCAGAGAATTCAACCCGTTTCGGCTGTACGGTCATAACCGGCGCCACATCGGCACTGGCAATAAAACGGTCTACTATCCGGTTGGTGGTGAATGAAACGTCTTCCTGATCCAAACTACCGATCATGGCAAAGAGACTTCCATCCGTGTAGAAAGACGAATCTGTCGTGAATGAAACAGAATGGGTCACGACCTCGGTCCCTTCGGTGAGGTTACTGATGACACCGACTCCCGTCCAGAGTAGTTCACTGTCGCCACGGGTTATGGTGAATCCCAGCCACAAGTTATCCGATGCACTGAATGCTGCGTTCGTATCAAAACCGAGCAGCTCTTCACTAAAAATATCGGATTTCAGGAACGCGGCGTCGCCGCCACTCTGGTCCACCAGCCCCAACCGGTAATAATCATTATCAAAACGCTGCAGTTGCATCCCAGTTCGGCCGGAATCATTAGCCGACGTATTGGTTTCCTTGAATTCCAAGCTGATAACGTCTTCTTGGCTCAGGGTGGTTGCATTCGTGCGACTGAATGAAAAGTCGACACCCACGTTATAGACTTCGTTAGACGTCAGTGGGGTTTGGTGTACCGCCTTCTTGAACTGGGCGCTACTGGATAGCAAAACAGTACCGGTATTAGTGGGATTTATCTGGAAGTCGGAAACGTGACCGCCCCAGTCCGCATTGGCTCCCAGATTTCCTGCAACATAGCCCTCCGCCAGCGTAAAGTGAGTATCAATGGATACTGGCAGTATCGAAGGCGCTTCAAACTGAGGCTCACCCAGCGCAAACACATCGATCACACAGTTGGAAACATTCCCTGTTATATCAAGATCAGACTGATTAATCAGCCCATAGAGCGGATCGGTAAAATAGGCCGACGAGGTATCGAACACGCCAATTGTATTGGTCGGCATCGTTTCGGAAAATCCAGTATGCATATTGCTGACCACACCCGATACCTGCCACGAAGAGGCATCCGCACCACGGTAGAGCGTCATCTGTAACCAAAGAGGATCGGATTCCACGTCAGTGGCATCGGCAAAGCCCCAGTCAGATTCATCCGACCAACCGTCATTCCCTCCGGTATTAGAGGAGCCGGTGTTTTCCCAGAAATTGAGGCGGTACTTGCCGCTGTTGGCGTTATGCTGCCGCTCAAACTCCAACGAAAGCCGGTTACCTCCCGATGCTACTTCGGTGAATTCAACCGCAATGACGCCCGCCCTACTGGAAATCTGATTCGTGGCGCGGTTGAAAGAAAATTTAACACCCACCTGATAGATCGTGTTGGTGCTGGTCAGTCCTTCCTGATAGATCGCTTTCTTAAAAGATTTCGTTCCATTCACATTAACACTTCCGGCCGTGCTATCGACACTGAACGTGTTAGCCGATGTTTCATCCCAAGTTGAACCCACCGTTGGAGTTTGAATATCCAGGCGACTGTTAGATCCCCACACAAATGTTCCGTCTCCGGAATAGCCTTCTGCATCCGTGAAGTTGATTGTGGTGGCCATCGTCGAGGCCGCGGCCAGCATGGCACCGGCGAATAATGCTGTAGCTTTCATCTTCATGATACTCCTCCTACTTACAGGTTAATAGATTCCTTATTTGATCAAATATGTGCATTATAGAGTCTCATATACCAACATTTGCAATGTTTTATGAGTGCAATTTTTGTATATTTGTATATCATTTGTACGCTATTCACACATTAAGAACGTTTTAAGAATATTTTTTATCAATGAAATTTCCTTCTAAAAAAGAAATCGAACCCCATATTATTCCGGAAATGTACAGCTACACATATAATCGTTCATTCTAAAACCACCGATATACATATAAAAAAAGATTACGATACGACCTGTTTGAGAAAAAAATTTACCGAAAATTACTCTTCTCAACACACACTGCCTACCGTTTGATAATTTCGTAGTTCCCGGGCGCCACATGAAAAGTGATGGCAGGCGGTTGAATCTGCACACGGGAGCGTTTTCCGCTGTTCACCCGATAGACTTGCCATTCGCTCCGCGCCATGCCCGGAATCCGCAGCGTCATCGAAAATTCTTTTTCGCGGTTCACCACAACCTGACCCTCTTCATCAAAAACGGCGTGCGGCATCACTTTAACATTCCAATGGTTGGAGAATTGTCCCTCTTCAAACACGGCTTCTAGGAAATACATCCCCTTCCCCTTGTATTGAATAAAAGGAGAGCTTCCGTACCCGGAAATCTGTTTAGGAATACGTGGAAGTTGCACGAAGTCACTCTTCAAATCACCGGTATAGACTAAATGGTTTTTATCTGCATATGTACTTAAGTCCAACGGATAAGAGAGTGCTGCATGACCGAATTGATCTGCATCATCCTCGGTGGTTGCGTAAGGAATGTATCGAGGTGTATTTTTAAAAATCTCTCGTGCCACTAGAAAACTAGCAGCTTTGCGAGGCGTCGAGATCAGATTAAGATGATGAGCGTGTGAGCGTGGAAGTTCGTGTCCCTCTTCATTTAAATAGTAGGTCCACATGGTCGCTACCTGCGCCCCCTGCGCTCGGAAATATTTCGCCATCGCAGGATACATATAGGTCGACTGGTTGTGCCACGTTTCATACTCGTAGACAATAGAAGCCTTTTTTCCCTTGAACCGATCTTCCTGCAGCCAGCCCTGATATTCAGGATCTTCGTAGGATTGTTTTAGGTAGGGTAGGTAATTCTGTTCACTTAAATCTTGGGATGTTCCCTTTTGGGAATCGCTTTGCCCCGGATAGGTTGAAAACGAAATCATCGGCACCGTCGATGCGGCTGCGGCGTCGAAAGATTCCCAACCCTGATGCACCGGCCCCTGCGACCAGAAGAGATTCCAACAGGTCACCGCCGGAACCTGTTCTTCGTATAAGAGTCTATCTATCCGATTGATGTAGTCTTTGATCTTTTCCGTTTTGAATGTTCTCCAAGCATGAGAACCGATCTGTTTTTCGTTCGCGGCCAACCACTCTTCATAAACAGACACACTCTCGGGGAATTCCGCCTTTGATGGCGCCTCGTTCGGCCACATTGGTTCATTCATCACTTCGGCAATGATCCATCCCGGATAACTCTTATAAACGCGACCCTGATCATACGGATTCTTCCGGTTCACCAATTGACGGATGTAATTATCGGTTGCCTCTAGTTTTTGTGGAACCACCATGGCAGCCCACTTGTGCTCTTTTAGAGTAGAATTTAGGATGGCATCTCGTCCTTTCTCTCCTCCCAGATGATTTAATAGAGCCAAATACACATAGATACCACGGCGATGACACTCGCTCATGGTATAGTCCAGCATATCGAGCCAATCGGTTTCGATTAGATTGCCGTCAACGTCGGCGAAGTCACCCGGGCATAGATGAATACGGATCACATCGCAGCCCATCTGCTGGATTTCAGTAAAGCTGCGTTCTACAATCGACTTCCAATGGTCTACATCAAATTTCGGTTTGAACTTATCGCGCCGCGATCGACCCCATTCCCACGACATCGCCGTCTGGAAATTAACGCCCCACAATGCCACCTCGCGACCGTTCTCATGAAAAAGCGTAGCATCTTCAACATAGATCCGTTGAAATTTTTCGTCACCCGGCAAGGGAGGAATTTCACCACACCATCCCTTCCCGCGCTCCGAACTCGCTGCCCCAACGAGTAGCAGCACAATACAGGCCATTATATAGGCAGCTTTCATATACGATTTATTTTCCCGTCCTGAACTGTTTGCTCTGGGTAAACTCGATATGTTCACGGTTCAATCGAGCCAACTTCTTTTCTATATCTGTGTATGCCGGATGATCCGCCAGATTCTTTTGTTCATCGGGATCCTTTTGATAATCATACAGTTCGATGAACTCCGGTTCATCGGCAAATCGCACGCCGTGGAATTCCTTGCTGCCTTTGGTGCGATACCACGTTACATACCGGTAGCGCTTGGTACGAATCGCCACGCCATAATATCCGCTATGCGGATAAATACTGGCAGCAGCTTCCTGAACCGATACCTCTGGATTTTTCAACACCGATACGAGACTTTTTCCATCCAATCCTTGGGGAATATCAATCCCGGCAACTTCACAGAGTGTCGGGTAGACATCAATCAAATTGACGGGTGCATGACTGACGGTCCCTCCCGGTGTTCCGGTATTGGCAAAGATTAAAGGAACCCGGGTGGATTCTTCATAATTCGTGTGTTTACCCCAGATCTGTTTATCACCAAGATGAAATCCATGGTCGCCCCAGAGCACCACGATGGTGTCTTTAGCCAATCCAGTCTCCTTCAGTTTTTCCAGTACCAATCCAATTTGCGCATCCACATAGGAGATACAGGCATAATACCCGTGAAGCAGCTCCCGTTGGGTGGCTTCATCAATCGGTCCCTCTTCTGGAACTCCGCTGTAGCCTCGAGCTTCAATGTAATCCGTTTGCGCACACGCCGGTGCGCCTGCGGGATAGGCCTGAAAAGGAGCCAGTATCAGTTGATCGCGCTCATACAAATCCCAGTATTTTTTTGGTGCCACAAACGGGAGATGTGGCTTCAGGAAGCCCAATGCCAAGAAAAACGGCTCATCCGAATTCTTCAATTTTTCAAGTTGCTCAATACCGCGCATCGCAATGGCACCGTCTTGATAAGCATCATCCGGCACGTCATAACATTCAACAGCGGGACCCCCTCCCTGATCGCGCACATAAAAGCGGAGCTCTTTTCCGCTAAGTCCTTTCTTTTTACCCTCTTTATTCAGCCGGTTCGAAAGTTCCTTCAGAGCTGGATCATGATAATGCCCACCGACAATGGGTCCACCCGTTTGTTTGTTAAACGGGTTCTTACCGAAAAACGCTGTCCAAGAATCTTCATCCTGCACTCCATGCCAATCATCATTCAAATTCCGTGGATCAAAAATCTTACCGGTTCCAATGGTCGTATACCCATTATTCCTAAAATGTTGTGGAAGCGTCACCATATCGGGATACATGTTACGAAATTTGTACCGCCCACCGCCCATGCCATAGATCCCAATCGTATCGGGGTAAAATCCACTGAGCATGCTAACGCGCGATGGCCCGCAAAGTGCTTGTTGGCAATGGGCATTAGAAAACACGGTTCCCGCATTCGCCAACTTATCCATATTTGGCGTAAGGACCTCCTCATACCCATAGCTGTTCACCAGCGGTTTCATATCATCTACGGCAATGAACAAAACATGCTTCTTTTTTGCATGGACCGTTAAACCAAGTCCGAAACAGATAGCTACCATCATCAGGAGATACGTACTTTTCTTCATTTTATTTCTCTCTTTTTTCGGCGTAGGGACCGAAACGAGCCTCAGGTCCCCACGGTACAAATTCCGGTGCGGGTGGATTGTCTGAACGGTTCACAATACCTTCGGGCAAAGCCGCCTTCCAACCCGCATCCAGTCTCTTTTTCAATTTTTCAACTACCACTCTATATGCCGGCTCATTCACTCGGTTTTCAGATTCATTCGGATCTTTTTTGTGGTCGTAGAGCTCATGGCTCTTAAATGAACCATCCAACTCGCGCCACTGCACATAGCGGAAACGATCCGTCCGAATCGCATATCCTTCGAAATCTGCCCTCGGATAACCACGAGGATATTGACTAAACGCCGCTGACTTCCAATCACGATGAGGATTTTTAAGTAGGGGCACCACACTGTTCCCCTCCAAGTAATCAGGCACATCAATCCCGGCCATTTCACAGAGAGTCGGAAACACATCCACATATTCCACGAGCGCATCGGTGCGCTGCCCTACTTTGGCACTTGGGGTGGAGATAATCATCGGTGCGAGGGTCGCCTTTTCAAACGTGGTCGACTTCCCCCAGTGATCATGGTCACCTAAATGCCATCCATGATCGGAGATCAACATCACAATTGTATTTTCTCGCAAGCCAAGCCGATCCAGTTCCGCTAGGATTTTCCCGACATTCGCATCCATATACGAGACGCTAGCAAAATACGCATGCTTCATCGTACGCGCCACCTCCTGATCACCGATAAGCAGATGATTCGGTGATTTCGGCAGTAGATATTTCTGTAAGTTGCAGTAGTCGGTGGAATAGTCCGACGTGTTTTTCGGATGCTCGGGGTTGGGCGAAAGCGGAATCTCAGCAGGAGTATAGAGATCCCAATACTTTTTCGGTGCATTCCACGGCAGGTGCGGCTGGAATAATCCAAACCCAAGAAAAAACGGTTTATCCTGCTCCGACATCCGTCGCAACGTTTCAATCGCTTCAACGGTATTGATCCCGTCCTTGTAGGTTTCATCCGGAACGTCGACACATTCATACGGAACGCGATCCTTGTTCTTCCGTTTTACCATAGCCGAATCAACATATACTTGGGGCCACGCATCGACCGACTTTTCACTGAAGTGCTCCATATAACCATGATGAATTTTTCCAACGCAGCGCACGTAGTATCCCTCATTGAAAAAATGGCGCGGAATCGACGGACGATTCCCTTCCAGCAGCTTCTTCACCGTGTAGATGGAATAGGGATAATTACTGCCGGTGGTATCAGGGCGCAGACCCGTTAGAAAACTAGCTCGTGATGCCGTGCAGACCGCCTGCTGCACATAGGCACGCTCAAAGACGGTCCCCATTTCTGCTAAGGTATCAATGTTCGGCGTCACCATATAGTCTGCGCCATAGCATCCAAGCTCCGGTCGGAGATCATCAGAAATAATCAAAAGCACATTCATTTTCTCTGAAGCCGGAGCGATGTTGAACAGGAATAGCCCCATACATAACGTCATTACTTTCGTTTTCATACATCCATTCTTGTGAGTAACATTAAGCGTAAATCCATCACCTCAGAACCAGCTATTTCCAATGCTTGTAGCTTCAAGGTCCCGGCGCCCTTTCTTAAGTAAATGGTTCCTAACGTCATAGGTTTAAAATCCTTTACATACGACTCCTCTCGCACGAAGCGATCTTCTTCCATGCCGGTCAACGGCGGATCATGCGGTTCCATGATTTTTCCGACCAGTTTTTCATCGTTAAAACTCAACTGAACCGTGGAGCCAATATCGGCTTTCGAGCACGTGTAAAATAGTTCGACTTTATAGGTACCGGTTTGGCCCACCTCACAATCCCAAGTGATAGAATCATCCAGGCTCGACCAGTTCTGAAAAAAGGAATCATTCGGCCAGCGGCAGGAGCGCCTAATGTGCCCGTTGCCGATTCCATCACGCGCCGGCACGTGAGTCTTAAGAGCATCCGGATGACCAATCACAAAGGGCCGATGATCGAATTGCTTGCCATAATTTTTCAGCATCGTTGCGCGAAATGAACGGGCCACTTCATTCAACGATTGGGTCGCCTCCGGCTCGTGCTCATTGATCGCTAGGTTTTGAGCGGGATCTTTTATCATATCATAGAGCCTACCCTCATGATCTAACCGATACCGTTGGGTTCGAACCGAAATCCGCCCCTCCCAGTGATGCACGAGAGTACGTTCTTGCCAATCCTTGGAATGCCCGAACAGCAGTGGAGCCAAACTGATGCCATCCAACGGTTTTGTGCCAACCACATCCACGTTCGCCACATCCGCCAACGTGGGCAACAGATCCATAGCGGAACAGATCTGCTGAATCTGCGTACCCGGCTTAACCTTATCTGGCCAACGTAAAAACAGAGGCGACCGCACACCCCCCTCGTCTGTCGACCCCTTTCGCCCTCGCATGCCGCCGTTCCAACGCTCGCCGTTTGGGCCGTTATCACAGAAATACATCACAATAGTATGATCTGCCAATTCCAGTTCATCCAGCTTCTCCATCAAGCGACCGACATTCCAATCGATGTTTTCGCACATCGCGAGTGCCGCACGGGTGTGGTCGATTTTTTCATGCTGCTTTTTCGGGAAATCCTGGTTGAGTTTCCTATCCTTAAATTTGTTCCACCAGCGATCCGGCACCTGCATCGGCGAATGCGGTGTATTGTATGGCAAATAAACAAAGAACGGTTCCTCTTTATTCAGCTCGATATACCTCATCGCCCTTTCAGTAAAGTCATCGATCACAAAGCCATGTCCCTGTACTATTTCACCGTTGTGTTCCAGCATCGGGCTGTAATAGTTGCCCCAGTGGCCAGAGCAAAAACCATAGAACTCGTCGAAACCGCGGGCGTTGGGATGATACGGATACTGCATGCCATTATGCCACTTCCCGAAGGCCGCCGTTTTGTAGCCCGCCCTCCTGAAGAGCTCGCCAATCATTATCTCATCGGAATCGCAGCGTTCCGCCCCTTCTGATGTGTCATACACCCCACACCGGACATGATGCCGCCCCGTTAAAAACTCCGCTCGCGTTGGCGAACAGACAGGACTGACATAGAAACGCTCAAACTGCGCTCCTTCCCGAGCCAAGCGATCTATGTTCGGCGTATCGATGGCTACATTGCCATGAATACTCAGGTCGCCCCACCCCTGATCATCGGTCAGAATCACGATAACATTGGGTCGCTCAAGGGCAAACAGTTGAATCGCACACAGAGTCATAAAGAGCATCAGCTTATGTTTAATCTGCATACATCTGTTCCTTATAATCCCCCGCAAGCGGGTTGGGATACCCACTCACACTACTTCCCGTTTTATCCATTTCCGCCAGCTGTTTCCAATTCCACTATTTCGTATTTAATTTTTTATTTAGCAAGGGCCTATTCATCCACTTTTTAAATATCAATCCCTTTAATACGCTCAAAACTCACCGAAGGTGTGCGGTAGGCTTTCAACATATTGGCTAAGCTCGTCCTGCATTTTTTTGAGTTGTCCTGAATATGTTGGATTTTTCGCCAAGTTCTGCTGTTCATACAGGTCCCTATTGAGGTTAAACAGTTGATCGGCATCCCAGAACGACGGATACATGCTTTCGGTTTGATAGTTATGATGATCGAACCCGGACCAGAAGACTTCTTTCGGCCGCTCTTTCATCTTTGCCTCAATTTCCGGCGTCACACGATTGGCTAGATATTTCCAATCCCTAGAAACTACACCCTTGGAATTTCCCGCTTCGATGAGCATATACTCACGCCAATTTTTTGGCTCCGGCTTTCCAGCCAGTTGACGAACAAAGCTGAGGCTGTCCTCTCCGACGTCCGTCGCAGGTGTTCCACCGGCAAGCTCAATGAGGGTGGCGGTAAGGTCGATATTGCCGATCAAGCTATCGCATCTGGAAGCCGCCTTCACCCGGCCAGGCCATTTGATAATCATCGGTACTTTAGCGCCGCCTTCATAGACGCTATTTTTACCTCGGCTACCATGATCGCTAGTGAAAATCACAATCGTATCATCGCTCAACCCAAACGCTTCGAGCTTGTTGAGTACAGCCCCGACATAGTCATCCATACGGGTTGCCATCGCATTATCTTCTGAAATGCCTGCTTTTATGCAACGTGCCAACACATCTTCAGTAGAGGGTAGCAGATCCATCGGTTCATCGAGCAATCCGTTGGAGGTTACACGCCGGTCATACGTCTCAACTTGATTATAATCAAACGAATACTGTCCATGCGGCACCGGCAACGCACAGTAGAGAAAGAAAGGCTGATCTTGACTCTCTTCAATGAATTTGAGCGCGCCCTCGCATTGCCAATCCAGATTAACAATCGAATTTCCCCACTCCATACGTTCAACCACATCCCAACCGAATCCCACGCTTAAAAAATCATACCCCGCCTGATACTGCTTCTTCAGCTTTTCCTCGAAAGTCGCCACCGCCGCATACGAAGCATTTGCGTTCCGCTCATTTTTTTTCATCTTCGGCATACCGATTGATTTATCTTCCGGTAGATTATGCCACTTACCAATAATCCCGGTGCGATACCCAAGCCGTTGAAGCTCCTTCGGCAGACTATTTTCCTCGCGCAACATATCCGGGCGCCACTCCAACGTACAGTGCGCCTCAGCCGGATAATCTTTCAGCAAGTCCGCACCGCGTGTGGCATAGCGCCCCGTCAGTAAACAATAGCGGCTCGGCGTGCAGACTGTACCGTTGACGTAGAAGCGGGTGAACAACATACCCTCATCCGCCAGTGAATCAATATGCGGTGTCAGCACCTTCGGATCTATTTTTTTATTCCAGAACCCTTTTATTTTAGCGCCGCTATGGGTCGCCCAAGTATCTACCATATCTGCCGTGCAGTTGATTTCATCCGCATCCAAATCATCGGCATAAAGGAGAACAATATTAGGTTTTGCATCACTTATCACCGCCGCGAACAATACCATCGCTAACATCCATCGCTTCATAACTTACTCCTTCTCTAATTCCATACTGAAGAGTTCCATTTTTGAAATCGCCTTCTCATTGCCGATTTCTAATAATTCAACTGCCAACACCTGCTCCCCAGCCTTCAAATCGATCGTTCCGAAATTATGATATTTTTTTCCACTAGCCAGCTTCACCTTCTTCGATACCTCACCTACGGAAAAGCGAAGGGTTGTCTCTTCGGAAACACCGAGTATGCGCATTGTTGCCTGATAGGTTCCCGACTCCAACACCCGGACTTTCATCTCCTGAACGGCACCAATCTCATGAAAAAAGGTATTGGCCCATGTAACAGAATTTTTTCCTTTAAATCGATACACACACTCCATCTCCAGATACGCTTCAGGACGGACTTCCTGCACCGGATCACTCCACGCATGCGGATCGTTGCGAATGGCTTCAAGCTCGGAAAAATAGAGCTTCTGCATCGCAGAAAACTTACTGGGCATCGTTTTTTTAAGGTCATTTTTCTGCTGCGGATCGTTAGATAAATTAAATAGTCCCCACCACCCTTTCTCATTCACCACCACCCAATCGCCCTGCACAAAACAGGTTTCTCTTTTATTAAGCGGAAGAGCATGCTCCGTAAAGCGATAGTTCCAACCATCGGATGCGAGATATTGTTCCGGCTTACCCGTCTCGCCAGTGAAATAGCCACGCTCCGGCCAGGCAGTCTGACCGCTCAGCAAAGGCATCAGACTCTGGCCGTCAAGCGGCAACTTGTCCAGAGAACGATTCCCCCCCGCCAGCTCTACCAACGTGGGATAGATATCCATCACCAGCGTCATTTTCTCAATGATCTTTGGCTCATACATAGCCGGACTATAAATAGACAGCCGATTACGGAGAGCATTCTCCCAACCCGTTGCTTTTTTCGAACGGAAACCGGATGGATTCCGCGCAGCCCACTCCTCTTCATTCAGGGTGTAATACTCCGTCGTCAGCGAAAAGAAACCCTCGGCGTCCTGCTGTAAAATCCGAGTGGTCGGTGTGGGACCGTTATCACCGAAAAAGAGTACGATCGTATCATCAGCCAATCCTAAATCTTCCAAGGATTGAAGAACGCGCCCAACCTGAGTATCGAGCTGTTCCATCATGCCCAAGAACATGGCATACTGTTCACCTATGCCCTTGTTGATATACTTCTCTTGAAGATCTCGAGGACACAACCAGGGTTCGTGCGGTGCAGCATAAGGAATATAAAGAAAGAACGGATTCGCTTGATTGGCTTGGATAAAATCGATCGCCTTGGCGGTCACTCGCTCAACCTGCCATCCATCTTCTCGGCCAGCATAGGATCCATTATGAAAAAAGGGCGGATTAAAATGTTCGTATCGCCCATAACTCCGAACATCATCACGCACCACCGGCCATGCTTCATCGAACCCACGTTGCGACGGCAGATCGGCATCCGAAAGCCCCAGATTCCACTTGCCCATCATGCCAGTAACATAACCGGCATCCTGCATGGCTTCCGAAAGTAGATATTCATCCAAATGCGGTGCCTCCGCACCAAAGCCTACCGCCGACGTGCCCGTCCGCATAAAATTCCGCCCCGTCATCAGTGCCGATCGCGTCGGCGCACAAGCAGCCGCGGTGTAGAAGCGAGTAAACTGAACCCCGTCCTTCATGATTTTATCCATAACGGGGGTCTCTAATGGCGGCTGGCAAAACCCATAATCATCAAACCCCTGATCATCCGTAAGAATTAAAACGATGTTCGGCTTAGACGCAGCTATCACACTGCCTCCTAAAACCAAAAAAATAATCACAATTATCCGCCGCATATTTATTTTCCAAACTCACCGAACGGACGACCGATCGATTGCACATAGCGAGATAGGTGCTTTTTCATCTCCACCATCTTCTCCTGATAGTCGGGATTATTGGCCAGATTATGCTGCTCATTAGGATCGTTACGCAAATCAAATAGCTGATCCGGATCGGCCCAGCCAATCTTTTTGATCTTCTGACCAAACGGCGTTTTCGCCCACAAAAGATCAAAGTTTCCTGCCTCCATATTTTCCTTCAACGATCCACTCAAGTTTGGATTAAATCCCCGCCTGAGGATTTCATCATTGTAGCGGATGGCAATATATTTCCACTCCTTGGTTACCACCCCTTTAGCATACCCCATCTCAGTATAAATGGATTCTTTGAGACTCTCTGTTTTCCCATCCCAAATCGGCTTAATGCTCATGCCGTCGAGGTGCAGACCTTCAACTGGTTTGGCCTGGGCAACATCCATGAAAGTCGCTGCCATATCCGTGACATCAAGCAAGGTCTTATTCACGGTACCCGCCTTCAACCCTCCGTTCGGCCAACGAGCGATGAAAGCAATATTATTTCCACATTCATACGGTGTGCTCTTACCCGTATTCTGCTGATCGGCCAGAAAGATCACCAACGTATTGTCGAGCTGCCCCTGCTTTTCTAGCTTGTCAAGAATCACCCCGATCCCTTCATCCATCCAGACCACCGTCTGCTCGGTAACATCCTTGTGCTTCATCGCTATCTCGGACCGTGGCCTCATAATGCCCACCGCTTTATCGGTGTAACCTTCGTGCGTAACGGTAACATCGGCCGATTCAATTGGCTCACGCGGACCATGGGTGGTGGTGAAAGCCGTCCACAGAAAAAACGGCTTATTTTTCGGAGCCTGGTCCAGAAAATCGAGTGCCCCCTTCACCGTGTATTCTACATTATGATGCTCGAGGGCCTGCGGATATTCATCCTCCACATTGCCCGCTGTAATGCATTCTGCATAATCAAAACCATACCCATAAATCAACTCCTGCTGAATCCTGACCGATTCCTCCAGCATCGCTTTAATGGTAGGATCCGTCGGATCGGCATCGTTCGGGATGTCATACAACGGAAGCAGATTATGAAAATCGTTATGCCACTTACCTGCCACCCCGGTATAATAGCCAGCTTTTTGCAAAGCCATAGCAATGGTTCGGTCTGTTTCACAGAAAAAAGCCCCGTTACGGATCGGAGGCTGAAAATTATATTCTTTGAAGAGCTTATTGCGGCATCGACTCGGATAGGAACCGGTCAAACAAGCATATCGCGTTGGAACACAAAGCGATGAAGGTGTATAAGCTCGTGTATGGCGAACTCCCTCTTTAGCCAATCGGTCAATATTCGGCGTTTTGAATCTCGCACCATAACAACCAATCGTATTGTTGTTGTGGTCATCACTGATCAACACCAAAATATTCGGTCGCTCCTGCAATACGTTCGCGAAGGAGGGCTGTGCAGCAACCAGCGCTCCTAAGACCCATCCTAACTTCACCCATCCTATACATCTTTTGCTCACATAAACCTCCATGCATGAACACCCACGCTCTTTATGCGCAACTCTAGGAATGTACCACAACCTGTTTTATAAACAATCATTTAATTTTTTAATGTGCATCATTTATAAAAAAAACAAAGGAATGTCCGGTATCTAATCCCCTTCTTTATGCAAATAAAGAAAAGCATATTCGTTCACCTTTATTTTGTTATTGCAGATTGTTTTGAGACATGTTTTAAATGATGAACATTTCGGAGAAACTATGGCTAAACCTAATACCAAAGAAGATATCGCATACCGCTATGTACGCGAATTGATTAATTCGGACGACCTACAGCCGGGCGACCTGCTACCCACAGAAACGTCGATCAGCGAAAAGCTTGGTATAAACCGCATGACGATCGCCAAAGCACTGGCTTCGCTTAAAAACGAAGGATATGTTGAACGACGAGCAGGTCGCGGAACCACGCTGATCCGCAAACCCGCCGCCAGCTCTTCCAAACTGATCGTCGTGATTGCCCCCTGGCCCTCCAAAAATCCAAAAGATGATTGGTATTTCCAGCGCCTAGTCTACTCCATCCAATCCGAAGCCGTCCGCAACGAACTAGCTACATTGAATGTGGCATTTCACTTCCGACAGGCGGAGGAGCAG
>MDTB01230963.1_pt1 | contig 18439 bp, 12 predicted proteins | sample 811161 | NCBI WGS metagenome assembly MDTB01 (sample SAMN05326650, study PRJNA326480) | marine metagenome | isolation source: seawater | place: Mediterranean Sea | collected 2009
GCTGGTGCTGTTGCTGCTGATATTGGTACAAATTCATTAGTTGTTATTGCAACGGATGATACTTCAACTGCTGCAGTCCTAACCGCATTGAATGCTGGTACTTTTGACACCACTGTAATGACAAGATGGTTCCTATATGATACTGGTTCTCAGCTTGTTCTTGCAAAAGGTGCGAGTGCTGATGCTATTGATAATGGTAATGTAACTCTAACTGAGTTTGCAACATTTAGTGATATTACTGATATTACATCAACTACATTAACTACTGCTTCAACTATCGACTTTATCTAATAGTTAGCTAGATATTAATTTAATTAAAGGGTCTCTCATGAGACCCTTTTTTTATTGATTATTAGTTAAAAAGTTCTGGGAGATATTTGATATAGTTTTTATATTTATCTATACCCTTTGTGTTTAATTTCATTCTTACTTGCGCATTGCTTGCTGTATTGGTTGATTTCTTATTTAAATGGAAGTCTTCCATTTCTTTCGTATAATTAATTTCAAGCCATTCTGTTAGTTTTGAGATTGTCTGATTAAATTCGTGTATAATACTTTCATAAGATATCTTATAAATATCCTTTTTATATTCTAAGTTCCAAAAATCCATTAATTCTGTATATTCATTGTAGTAGGTTTTTAAGGACTCAATATCATGTGTATATGCATTACCCTCATCAAATCTCTGTTGATAAAGCGATAATAAATTATCATTTTTGTTTCTATATATATGAATTATTTTTGATTGAGGTAAAGCCCGTTGAATAATACCAATATTTAAAAAATTATAAGGCATTTTATCGATAAAATATTTAGACTCACCAAAACTATTTTTAATTTGATTAATATAATTTTCTCCTATTTTTGGCCAAATATCTTTATATGATGATATTAATACAGACTTAATATTACTTTTTTTTACTTCCTGTTGAGTCGCTCGTTCTAAATATTTTAATTCACCATATCCTTTTATACTACTATGCATTGTTAAGATCTGTTCAAGTAGAGTTGAGCCTGTTCTTGGCATACCTATTATAAAAATTGGTTTCATTTTTATATTTTTAGTGTTTGTTATACTTTTGTAATTATCATTTACATATATTTTTTTTATCGATCTTATTAGTCTAATCTCTTTAGGAATTTCACTATTGAAATTTATAAATTTTGATCTATTTGCAACTTTAAGGAATTTGGAGGCTTTTTTAAAATCATTCTCAGTATCATAAATTTTTGATAATCCAAAAGCATACTCATGCAAATCTTTATTAATTTTATTATTAGCTATAAGATTTTCAATATTTTGAGTTATCTTATTTTTAGAACTAATTCCATTAATAAAGGCCAGAGACCTAAAAGCTTCTTTATTTGTTTTATTTATTTTCAAAGCTTTTATATAATTTTCTTTAGATTTCTTTAAATCGCCTAGTGATTGATAAATTAGAGCAATATTTGTATACACATTTGAATTTTTATTGCCTAATTTTATTGAAAGCTGATAATTTTTTTTTGCATCATCAAACAAATTTAACTCATGATAAATTGTTCCAATAATTGAATATGTATTAAAATTAAGTTTTATTTTTTTATTTTTCTTAATCTTATTAATGTATTTAATAGCATCATGATTTTTATTGGTGATTCTTTGTAATTCAAGTTTTGTATTTATTGTCTCCAAATCCTCAGGATTTTTTGTTAAAATTTCATTAATTTTTAATTCAACATATTCATAATCTTTAATATGATCATTTTTTAATTTTATTAAATTTTTTTTTATATCTATATTTTCATCAAATAGATTATCAACTTCTTCATAAAATTTTATCCCTTGATCGACTTGATTAAGATCAATATATAGCTCTGTAAGTAAATTCAATACTTCCAGGTTAACTTGTTTTTTTAGTAATGCTTTACCAATCTTAATTGCTTCAGTTTTATTATTTTTTTTTATAAGTTTTTTAAATTCTTTAAAAGCTTCATCTTTTGTATATTTTCTTATCATCAATTTATCATTTAAATAATTCTGGGAGATGCTCTTTATAATTCATCCATTTCTCATTAGATTTTGTATATAATGGATTTCTTACCTGAATTTTACTTGTAGTTTTTACATTATTACTATTCTTATAAAAATTGATTGTATCGTTTGTAAATTCTAAATCAAGCCAGTCGAAAAGACTTTTAATTGTTGTATCAAAGTTATTTGTTATTTCTTCATAATTAATTCTGTAAATCTTTTCATTACATAGTTTATTCCATTTTTTCATCATCTTTTCATATTCCAAATAGTATGCTTTAATATTTTTTGCTTCAAAAGCATAACTCAACCCATCTGTAAAACGCTGTTGAAAGATTGATAAAACATTATCATTTTTATTTCTCTTTATATCTATGATTTTTGCTTCAGGAAATGCCACATTTATTAACCCAATATTTATAAAGTTTTGTGGTAATTTATCAGTAAGAAATCTTGTTTTGTCTTTGTTTAATGCTTTAATCATTTTTAGATATTCTTTTCTTATGCTTCTAAGAAAATCATCTGGATTTTTTTTATAATCTATCTCCTTAGTATATTTTTCAATTAATTCAGGAAGAAATACAAGTTCTCCTGCAGCTGTGACTTCATTACTAGTATGCAAAACTTGTTCTAGAAGAGTTGATCCTGACCTAGGCATCCCTACAATAAATATTGGTTTTATAGTATTTTCTTTAACCTTTATTTTTCGTATGTTTTGATAAAAATAAATTATATCTTCACAATTTTTTTTGAACTTCTCAATAGGAAAATATTGATCTAAGTCTATATATTCGTTTGCCTTTTTTAAAAAATAAGCTGCTTTCTTAAAATTTTTTTTTCTGTCATAGACCGTGTAAAGAGCAAAGCCTAGAGATGCTCTATCTTCATTTTTACTGATTTTTTTAAATTCTTCCTCATAGAAATCAATATATTTTGAGTAATCAGTTAATTTTCCTGTATTTACGAGATTTCTAAAAGATTCGTATGAGTCTTTTCTTACTTTAATTGCTTCTTTGTAGGCTTTTATTGCATTGTTGAAATCACCTATATGATCATAACAAATACCCATATTGTGAAAGCTTTCTGATGTTTTTTGAATACTATTAGCTTTTTTAAAATTTAAAATAGCTTCTTTATCTTCATTTTGTTTATCAAGGCTTACACCAAGATTTATATAAGCTTTATGACATAATTTATTAATCTTAATTGCTTTTTTAAAAATAATTTCTGCCTCATTATTTTTTTTATTTTCTAATAAAACTCTCCCATAATTTAGATGTAAGTCGTAATCGCTAGGTACTGTTTTTATACATCTTTCATAAAATTGTTCCGCTTTCGTATATTTTTTTTGTATGTAATAAATTTCTCCTAAATATAATAAAGATGGTATTCCTTTTGGTTGTATTTTTGTTGCTTTAATAAAGTAATTAATAGCTTCATTTAGATTATTTAAGTAAAAATTTAATCTTCCTAAATTATGATTTACACCGTATGAATTTGGAAAAGTAGTCTTCGCATGGTTTAGATAATATTCAGATTCATCTAATCTTTTTTCTTCAATTAATCGGGTTGATAAATTTATAAAAGATTTCTCATTCACAGAGATTGCTAAGGATTTTTTATAATAATCTATTTCTAAGTCATAATTTTTTTCGTTTTTAGCTATTGTTGCTAACATTATAAAAAGATTATCCTCATTTAATCCCTTTTTTAGCAACGCTAATAGAATTTTTTTTGCTTCCTTGTATTCTTTATTATTGAATAGCTCATTTGCTTTAATTTTTGCCTCTAATGAAGTATATTTTTTTTTCATTTAATCAAGCTCTGTAAATAAGTCTGGAATAAAATCTTCATAATTTTTCCATTTATTGATTGAATTATTAAAAATTTCTTTTCTTACATTAACGTTGCTGGCTGTTTTGACTATTCTTTGATTATTTTCTATTTTTTTCATATCTTCAGAGTATGATAGGCCTAGCCATTTAATTAAATCACCCAAACTTTCATCTGGATTATGGATAATATCTTCATACGAGATATTAAATATTTTTTTTGCATATTTTTCATTCCACAGCTGCATCATTTCGCTATATTTCTTATAATAAAATTTAATTTCTTCAGTATTATAAGCATATTGATGAAGACCAATAAATTTAGTTTGAAATAAAGATAAGCAATTATCATTTTTATCTCTTTTAATATGTATAATTTTAGCATTATGAAGAGTATTTAAAATGATATGCGCATATATAAAATTTCCCGGTAGTTTGTCTGTAATAAATGGCTTATTATATTTATTAATTTTTTTTATATTTTCGGTATAGTGGCTATATATTTTATCCCATTGATCTTGATTAATTTTTTGATCTGTTTTATTTTCGATCAAATTTTCCATTAATCCGCTTAATTCAATTGCTTTAGGCATAAAGGTTAGCTCTCCAGCACCAAAAATATCCTCATGATTAGATAGTATTTGCTCTAAAAGGGTTGTCCCAGATCTTGGTAGCCCAATAATAAATATAGGGCAGGGGTCGCTGCTGTTTTTTACCAAATTAGGATTTATATCATTAAACCCTGACATTATATCGATTATTTTTTTTGTTGTTTGATTGGAGAATTTTATTGTTTTTCTATAATCACTGTTTGCTTGAATTAAATATCTAGAAGAGTCTTTATATAATTTATTATCACCATAAACTTTTGCAAGCGCAAATGCCATTGATGACTTGTTATCTAAGAGCTTAAGTTTGTCTAGGTTTTTTTCTGCTTTGATAATTAGCGGGTCATCTATTTTTAATTTCTCTGTATAACTTAGCGCAAGAAGCGAGTCCCCATAATTCGGTTCTAGATTGACGGCTTTTCTAAATAATTTTTTTGCTTCATCTATAAGACCCATTTGTTGGTATGCAGTTGCTTTATTATGAATGATTTTGACATTTTCAGGAACAATTTTTAATGCCTCATCAAATTTTTCAATAGCAGGTTCTCCTTTATTAATCTTCAAAAATAATGTTCCAATATTTGATAATAACTCAGGATTATTACCATTAATTTTTAAAGCTCTTTGATAGAAGGTAATTGCTTCCTCATAAGCCTCTATTTTTTGAAGGCAATTACCTGTATTTACTAATGAATCAAAAAAGGAAGGATTTATTTTTAATGCTTTATCAAAATTAATTAATGCTTTACGCAAATTATTCATCTCACTATATGCCATTCCAATTCCATTGTAACCAATTGCATAATCAGGTAGGATTTTTATAGTTTTATTGTAAAAATTAATTGAATTTTCATAATTTTTATTTTTAAAGTATAAGGAAGCTATTTCAGTTAATAATATTATATCTTCTTGATTATTTTCGAGACCTTTTTTCAAATAATTTAACGCTGAATCAAAATTATTAATTTTTGCATATGAATTAGAAATTAAGATTAATACATCTTTTTCAATAGTTTTACTTTTATCTATAAATTTTTTTAGATACTTAATAGAATAGTCATACTCATTTAATGAGTGATAAATTATTCCAAGATTTTTATATGGAAATAAATTTTTCTCATCATAATTAATTGATTTTTTAAAAGCTATAATAGCTTGTTCATTTTTTTTTGTATTATAGTAAGCACTACCCAATGCATTATATATTTCTGAATTATTGTTTTTAATGCTAATACCCTTTTTAAATGATTTAATTGCTTCATTATAATTATTTTGAGAACTTTCAATTAGACCTTTTAAGAACCAAATTTCCGAGCTTTTTTTTGATTTTGAGAAATTTATATGAAGAATTTCCCTTGCCTCAAGGACTCTTCCTTCACCAAAAAAATTTATAGCTTTTTTAATTTCTTTATTCATTAAATTATTTATTTATCTTTTTTTAAAATAATATCATTATATATGTATCATTGTATTTTAAATAATTAAGAATATCTATTCACGAAAAGCTTTTTGAGATAATTTTGTTATTGGGGAAAATACATAAGAAATCACAGATCTTTTTTCTCCAAGAATTGAAGCCTCAACCTGCATGCCTGATTGTAAACTAATCTTTTTAAGTCTTTCATCATTAATAACTGTTATTCTCGCTATGTATACTGGTGGGTTATTTTCTGATGTTTGTGTTGTAGTTGGAGATATCTTGCCTACTATTCCAGCGTAAGATCCATATACTGAGGCATCATATGCACTAAAGTATATATTAGCTTTTTGGCCTTCATTAACTGAAGCAATGTCTTTAGTCATTATTCCAACTTCTATTACTAATTGATCATCATCTGCAACCATTTGCGCAAGTTGCTCACCTCTCCTTATAACCTGTCCTTCAGTAGTCACATCAACATTATTAATAATTCCATCTACAGGAGCTTTAATAAGACTTTTTTCATATTTTTGTTTAAATGCATTGTATCTTTTTTTTGCATCCCCTAATGAAAGTTTTTCATCTAATAACCTTACCTCAGCTTCTGAACCGCTTAGTACAAGTTTTTCTAGTATTTCAACTTTTCTTTCTCTTGTTTCAACCTCATTTAATGTTATTTCATAATCTGATTTGGCTTGTTCATGATCAATTCCAAATAAAACATCACCTTTTTTAACAACCTGACCTAAATCAGCATTTATATTGTCTACTACCCCATCAAACGCACTCTGAAGTACTTGAATTTTTGATGATGGTATTACCTCGCCCTGAGCTCTTACCACTTGATTTACTTTTGCTAATGAGCCCCAAATTATTACTGTAAGAAATGCTATCGAAATAAAATTCAATAATAATGTTGATCTTTTAAATGATTGAAATTGGCTTAATTTGTAAAGTCCTTCATCTACACTTTCTGAATGAAGTTTTTCAGCAATTTTATCAGGAAAGAGACGTATTTTTTTAACTATTTCAATGATTATATTTTTTATTTTATTTAAGAATATCATTTCAGTCTAATTGCCCCTTGTTTGCTCTTTGAACAACTTGGTCAATTGGTCCATCAACCATAATGTTACCATTACCTATAACGATTGTTCTATCAGTAAGTCCAAGTAAAGAATTTTTATGTGTTGTTAAAATTAAGGTCAAATTTTTTGAAAACTCCTTTATATTCATAATAAAGTTCTTTTCGGTTTCTCCATCCATTGAACTTGTTGGCTCATCCATAATTAATATTTTTGGCTCTCTTATAATTGCCCTAGCAATAGCAATAGTTTGACGTTGACCTTCGGATAGATTCCTACCATGTTCACCTAAAACAAAATCATATCCATTTGGTAGTCTTCCTATAAATTCATGACAGCCTGAAATTTTTGCAGCAATTTCTACTTTTTCCATTGTTGGATTATCAATACCAGCTGTTATATTCTCAAAAATTGTCCCTGAAAACAATTGAGTTTTTTGAGGAACATACGCAATTGCTCTTCTTAATTCTTCCCCAGAGATATTGTTGATATCAAAACCATCGATAAAAATCTGGCCATTTTCTACCTTATTAAATCCAACTAAACATTTTAATAATGTAGATTTTCCTCCTCCTATTGGTCCTAATATTGATACTTTCTCCCCAGCATTTATTTTTAAATTTATATTTTCTAAAATAGATCTTCCATCATTTATAAAATTAAGTTTTTCAAGATTAAAGGATCCATTTGCTATTGCAATAGTATGAGATTCGGCATCAAATTTTTCATCAATTGATTCCTCTTTCATCAGATGATCGAGCCTTTTATAGGCTGCTAAGGTATTATTTAATCTTGAAAAAACTTGGCCAAGTTGTGCTAGTGGCGCCATACATCTTCCTGATAAAATAATACAAGCAATTAATGCACCCATGCTTAGGTCTGCGCTAGCAATTAAGAAAACTCCATAAAAGACCATACCGTTTTGGCTTAGTTGTTGAGAAGTTTGAGAGAAAATAACCGCTATATTAGAAACGGTTTTGTTGATAATTGATACTGAGTTTTGTTCAATAACAGCTTTTTTCCATCTTTTGCTTAAAAAACTACCACCCGAAGATGTTTTTACTGCTTCTAGATTATTTAGAAGCTCTATTAACGTGTGCATTTTTGTACTTGAAGTTTTTATATGTTTTTCAGAATAAACCTTTAAAAAAGGAATTACCGTTGCTGAAACAATAAGAACAAGTGGAATTATTAATAGAGGAACAATAACTATATTGCCGCCAATTGACCACAAAACAGCAAGAAAAAGAAACATAAAAGGAACATCAACTAATAAAACCATTGTTTGAGAACCAAAAAAATCTCTTACTCCATCAAATTCTCTAACAGTAGAAGTAATATTATTTGCATTTTGGGATAGCTCCCCGGCTTCATGCGAAACAAACTTTTTAAATAATTTATCAGCAATATTATCATCTAAAAGGCTGCTTCCTACATCAGCAAAATAACCCCTTATAAGTTTTGTAATAAAATCAAAAACAACAATTACAACAATACCTATTGTAAGTGCATATAAAGAGTCGAATGCATTATTTGGAATGACTCTATCATAAACAGTCATTACATAGAAAGCTCCAAAAAGAGCAAAAATATTTATAACAAAAGAGGCAATGAGAATTTGGATATATATTTTTTTATTCGATCTCACTGCTCCCCAAAACCAATGCTCTTTATCCTGAATAGATGACATAGTTATTTTCCTTATAATTTTAACCTAAAACGGCTTAGAAGATCTGTTTCAGCATGGCTAATTTGAAGATCTAAATTTAAAATTTGGATTTCAGTATTTAATAGATTTGAGAAAGTTGAACACTCTTGCGCGATTAATTCACTTAAAGCAACAGCCGAATAATTACTAACTGCCATTCTAGAGTTTAAGATTTCCTCTTGTTTTCTACTATTTTTTAATGATTGAATTATATTTGATCGTGCATTAATTAATCCCTCAAGTTGTTTTTTCATTCCAATAGTAAGAGTTGACATTTCAAGTTTAACAGCTTCTTTATCCCATAGAATTTGATTTGAGGTAGATCTTGCAGCTGCTACTGCATTTTTTCCTCTACCAAAGGTAAAGATTGGCATATTAAAATATACACCACCTTTTAAATCAAATTCATCGCCTTCTTTATTTAAATCATATCTTATGTATTTGATATTAAAACCAAAATTAGGCAAATATGGAGAGCGTGCAATTTTAATTTGTTCTTTAGATTCTTTATATTCATAATCTGCAATCATTTCTTGATACGATATACCTCTAATTTCATTAATATTTATATGATTTATTATTGGAATAACTGGAACAATATTTGCATCAAAAGGTTGTCTAAAGAAAAGTAGATAAGCATTTTGCGATGATAAGAACTCAGCTTTAGTTTGCGCAAGTGTTATTGAAAGATTGTTATATCGCATTTCAACTAAGGCAAGGTCTTCAGGTTGAGAAATTCCTGCTTGAACTCTAACTTCTACAGATTGGATAATTTCTCTTATTTCCAATAACCTTTTAGTTAAGTAGTCGACTAAAATCCCTTGATTCATTGCTTTTAAGAAAATTTCATTTGCTTTTAAAACTAATGTTGATGCATTTTCTGTTAATGCTATTGAGGAGGATTCAAAAACATTCCTTGCAGACCTTACGTTTGCATTAAGTTTACCCCCTGAGTAAATTGCCTGATTTATTTCTACAATTGCATCTAAGCTATCATCTTGAATTTTTCTAATAGAATTAATATCTTTAACTCTTCTATCTAAAACATTCTCATTTCTTAAACTACTTACAATATTTGGAAGTCTATCCGAACGTGCATAACCAAGACTAAATTTTGAAGATGATTTCCCCGCTACTGATGCTTTAAATTCAGGTTGATTAATAACTGCACTTTTAATTATATCGATATAGTCATTTATTTGAATTTCTACACCATAATCTTTAGTAAAAATAAATGCCTCTATTTCTTTATTATTATCATCTAAAGACAAATTACTATTGTCAGTATAAGCAAAAGATTGAAAATTTATAAAAAATGATAATACAAAGCAGAACTTAAATATATGAAATTTTTTTATCATTTTAAAATGTTAATCAATAATCTCTATTTCTTCATCGTCCTTTGTTTTTTTATTTTTGGAAGTTTCTTTTTTTGATTTACCCCCATTTGCTTCACTAGCAGCGGCTTCTTGAGCTTCTTTTACCTTTTCATTTAATTCAGTAACACCAGAGGCAAGTTTATTAACTATTTCTCCAATCTTTGCAGCAGGAATTTCTATTGTTTCAAGATTTTCCATAACTCCTTCTGGATTCATTTTTTGACCCTGAATTCTTACTATTCCTAAATTAATTGATATTGATGTTATATCGTCAATAAGCATTATTTTCTCCCATTATGATTTAATTAATATTAAAATCTCTAATTCTATATGGTTATTAATTATTATGTTTCAAGTATCATTTAATAACTAATAAATTTAATTAGAACATCTACTACAAATATATAATATATATATAATGATTAGCTTATAACAGATTCTGGAATCTTATGGTTATTAATTATACAAAAAAAATTAAAGAACTTATTGAAAGCAATAACAAAGATGAGGCAATTATCTTGGTTGAGCATCAAATAGAATTAGAGCCTCTAAATATAAGGAATTATTTAATATTAGGTCAAATTTTTAATTCCAAAAAAGATTTTTCTAAAGCTGAAATAAATTTTGAAAAAGCATATAAAATTGATCCTAACAATAAAGAGGTGTTTAGAAATTTAACTTATTTTTACTCATCTTATGCAAGCAATTTAAAGGATAAAGGTGAATTTTTAAAAGCAATCAAATATCATAAAAAACTAGCAAAAATTGATCAATTAAATAGTGCGGCTCATTTATCAAATATTGGCGCAAATTATAGATATTTGGAGGAATTAGACAAAGCATTAGAATATTATAATAAATCGCTAAAATTAAATAAATCTTATTTGTTGGGATATCTTAATTTATCTGAAATATATAAACTAAAGAATAATCATCAGAAATTTTATGAGACAACCAGGCATATGATTGATGTATTCAAAGAGTCACCAAAATCATTTACTGGGGTATTAGATAAAACAATAATTAAAAAAGGATATACATCTTATCTTGAAACTTTGTATTTATTAAATAAAAAAGATGAATACCAAAAAGTTTTAAATGAAGTAATTAATTATGATACTTCAATTATAACTGTTGCAGCATTAGATACTTTTGTTTCCAATCAATTTGGTATTAAGCCCCAATACCCCTATTGCTATGAGCCAATTTCTTTTATTCATTTTGACAATATATACAAAGATAGTTCGTTAAATGAAAATTTATTTATTAAATCTATTAAAGACGATTTATTAAAATTTGAATTTATATACGATAAGACAGGAAAGGCTACAAAAGGGGGTGAGCAAACTAATTCCAATCTTCTCAAAAATGCCGATGGAAATCTTTTAATTCTTAAAAATATTATTGTTGAGAAGATAAAAGATTATAGAAATAAAATTAAAAAAGAAAATTGTCATTTTGCAAAAAAATGGCCTAAACGTTTTACTCTAAAAGCTTGGTGTGTAAAATATGATGGTGGCAAACAAGTAAGTCATAATCACCCAGACGGATGGTTAAGCGGTGTATTTTATTTAAATGTACCAAAGAATCTGAAAAAAAATGAGGGAGCAATAAAATTTAGTATTCATGGATTAAATTATAAAATAATTTCACATAGCTATAGTGAAAAAATTCATAATCCTAGCAATGGAGATATTGTTTTATTTCCTTCTTCCTTATTTCATTAAACATTTCCTTATAAAGCAGATGATAAAAGAATTGTTATAGCTTTTGATCTTAAGCCATACGAGGTATAGTAAATTGGAAAAACAAAGAAAAGAAATTGTTAAATTTCTAAAAGCCAATGATATTAATAAACTAATTATTCTTAGTGATAAATATATTGAGAGTTTTCCAGATGATTATTTTGGCTGGAATATATTAGGCTTAATTAATGAAAAAAAAGAAAATTTTAATGAGGCTCTTAATTATTATACAAAGGCTGAAAAATTAAACAATGATCAATTAAATGTTAAAATTAATATATCACGAGTTTTTTTAAGGCTATCAGAAATCGATAATGCAATTAATATATTAGGAGATGTTCTTTTGCTGGATAAGAAAAATATCCATGCATATGATTTATTATCGCAAATTTATTATGTTCAAAAAAATTATAAACAAACGATTAAAGTTTTGTCTAAAGCTATTGAGGTAGAGAAAAATAATACCAGCTTTCTTATAAGAATTGGTACTTCTTATCTGGCTTTAAAACAATTTGATAAAGCCAAATCCTGCTTTGAAACCTTAACAAGTCTTCAACCAGATATTTCTAGTAATCATTATTATTTAGGAGGCGCGAACTATAATCTAGGCAGAATGAAAGATGCAGTTAAGTCTTATGCAAAATCTCTAGAAATTGAATCAGATGCTATTTCTCTCTTTGCCTTGAATCAGTCATTTAAAGATTCAAATTTAAAGTATGAAGATTTAAAAAGTGAAATAGATATTTTTAATTCATCAATACAAGATACTGTTATAATTGAAAATTAGTTTTTAGATAGATTAACTAAAAAATTTTCAATTACTAAGTAATCTGCTTCTGAGTTTAGGGCATAATTAATCGCATCATCTGGCTTTTCACAAATTGGCTCACCTGGACGATTAAGAGATGTATTTAAACAAACAGGAATTCCTTTTATTTTCTTTATTTTTAAAAGAATGTCATAAACAATTCCATTATCTCTATTTACTGTTTGTGGTCTTGATGTTCCGTCAACGTGTGTAATAGCTGGAAGTTTATTATTTAATACTTTTGAATCAAATAGCATAAATGGAGATTTAAATTTCAAATCAAAATATTTTTCATAATCATTTTCTAAAACAATAGGAGCATAAGGTCTATAAGGTTCTCTTAATTTAATTTCTGTATCTAATTTAGATTTTGTTAAAGGATCAAATGCATTGGCTAAAATACTTCTATGTCCTAATGCTCTAGGTCCAAATTCAGATCTACCATAAGATAACATAATAACTTTAGAATTAACTATTTCATTAGCTATGAACTCTGATAAATCATCATTATTAAGGACTTTGAAATTTAATTCTTTTTCAATAAGACTTTTTTCTACTTCTTCATAAGTATACTTTTTGCCGTAATAATCTGTTGGATTTTCAGTTATATTTCTTTTTTGTAATTTTCTAAAAATTGCAGAGGCTGCACCTATTGAAGTCCCATTGTCTTCTGTAGAACCATTAATTATGATCTTTTTATTTGGAAAATTTTTAGCAATTTCAGTATTTAATTTAATATTAAGCATCACACCGCCTGATAAATATATGGCTTTATCTTTCTCAGAAATGAATTTATTTATAAGTGAAATCACATAGTCATTTGTATCTTTTTGGATAATATCAGCTAAAAATGAAATATCAGTTGGTTTATTTTTTTTTGCTTTAATCTTCTTTATTTCAGTATTTAAAAAATCAACGTTAATAATAGGCTTAAAATCTCTATCAAATTCTAAAAATTTTTTTTCAATTTTTTCTTTATTAAAACCAATAAGTCCCATTACTTTTCCAGCTTGATTTCCATTTTGAAATATTAAATTCGATACTATTTCCCATATATGCCCAATTGAATGAAAATAAGATCTAATATTATCTGTAAAATCAATAACTTTTGTATTTGAGCTTAGAACTTTGAATTTTGCTGATAATTTGTTTTGCTTATATTTATAGATTGACACTGTTTCTTTAGTATAACCAAGCTTATGATTATCATTATTTTTATATATATCCTCTAGATCATTATAGTCATTTTTTTTGATCTCATTACCATATGAGCCACTTCCATCAATAACACAAACCGTACCATTCTCATTATTTCCATAGTGAATTATATATTCAGCATGAGCTAAATGATGTGAAACACTTTTTACAGAAATTCTCTTTTTAGGGGATATTCCATTTATCCATTCTATGCATTTTTCTTTCAGGTCTTTTAAAGCCCATGGAGTTGAAAATGCTATATAGTCAATATCTTCAATTTTTACTTTAGAATATGAAAGACAATAATCTAAACATAAATTTAGTGCAGTCTGATTTTTATCTAAATCAAGTGCCTGCCTTTTTACTCTAGTTAATCTCTCAGCTTGAATTGCAACAATTACTTTACCATCTTTTAAGAGGCAAACTGATCCATTATGAGAAAATGAAATACCTATAATTATCATAAAATTTATTATATAAGATAAATAAATTACTAAAATCTATAAAATAAAATATATTCAAAAATAATGAAAAAGCAATTAACCAAATTAGAAGTATATAAAAAAGCTGTAAAGTTTTTTGAAAATGGGGAGTATGAACAAGCTGAAGATTTGTACAATAAAATCTTAGAAAAAGACCCATCATATGCAAGTGCCTTGCACGGTAAGGGCGTTTTACTAAGATCAAGAAATGAATTTCAAAACTCATTAAAATATATAAAAAAAGCCTTAGAAATAAACCCTAGTCATTTGCAATTTTGGATAACCCTTAGTGATACTTACTACGGCTTAAATGAATTTGAATTAGCATTAGAAGTTATTGAAAAAGCTAAACTTTTTGGTCATAAAGGTAAAAAAATTGATACTATATTCAATTTAATTAATGATAAATTAAATGAAGATCCTCTTAATGAATTTAATTTTAAAATACCCAATGAAAAAAACTTAAAAGTTGAAGAAGCATTTAAAATTGCAAATGATAGTTATGAAAAAAATCACAATAAAACAATTGCTTATGCAGATTTTGTTTTAAAAAAAGATCCTAATAACTTGATGATGATTAAAGCAAAAACAAATACTTTAGCTTTTTTAAAACAATATGATCTTGTTATTAAAATTTTATCCAATTTTATTGATAGAGGCTTTGGTGATAATGAAATAATAAATAATCTTGGTTCTTGTTATCAACAAAAGGGAAATTATAAAAAGGCTATAGAGCAATTTAAAATATCTCTTGAGATGTTAGAAAATTCAAATGTAAGAGATAATTTGGGTGTATCTTTAATGGAGATCGGAAATATCGAAGAAGGAATTAATGAAATTAAAAATGCCATTAATTCACAGCCTAGTAATATTGTGTTTCGTCAACATTTGATTGAAGCATATATGAGAGATAAAAATTTTCTAGGAGCAATGCAAGAGTGTAAAACAACTTTAAAATACGATATTAATAATAAAACAATATTATCTTATTATAGAAATTTATTTTCAATAAATAAGACAAATGATAAAAAAAAATATGATGCTTTTGATGAAAAAATTTGTAATTTCTTGCTCGAGGAAGATCCTAATTTTACATCAGTACCTTTTGAACTGCTTTTAGCTAAAATTCCGAATGAGTTAAAAAAATTTGAAAAAAGAAATAAAGAAAGAGTTGAAGAAAAAATATATTCTTCAAAAAAAGTAATTCAATTTTTAAATGACAAAACCTTATTATTACTTCTTAAAAAATCTTTTTGCTCAAATGATAGATTAGAAAAAATTTTGACTATGGTTAGATTTGATTTTTTAAACATTGCATTAAAAGGTTACAGCAACCATCTCAATTTTGAAGATTTTAATGATTTAATAAGATCAGTTTCAGTCCAGTGTTACAATAATGAGTATTTGTGGAATATCTCTGAAAAAGAATATTTGCAAATTGAAGAGTTAAATAAAAAATTTAATGAAAATGACGATAACAAATTTTTTAATCTTTATTTACTTTCAAGTTACTCTTGTTTGAATAAAAGAAAACTTAATGGCTTAAGCTTAATTAATGATAATCAAGTAAAGGAAATTATAAATATTCATTTTCAAGAATCAGAAAAAATAGAAATTCTAAAAAATGAGATTAAAAGTTTTGATGAGATTAAAAACTTATCTTCTATAAAAGTGAGAGATCAGTACGAAGAAAATCCCTATCCAAGATGGAATGAGGTAATAAAATATAAAAAAATAACAATAGAAGAATATATTAACCTAGAGATTATGCCTAATAAGGGAAGTTATTCAATAGAAAACCCAGAAATATTAATTGCCGGATGTGGAACGGGTAGAGAACTGGTTGTATTGGCAAAGTATTTTAAAAAAGCTAAATTTTTTGCAATTGATTTAAGTCTTAATTCACTTGCATATGCTAAAATGAAATGTGAAGAAAATAATGTTAATAATATTAATTTTCTTCAATGTGATATCTTGTCTCTTAAAAAATTAAATAAGAAATTTGATATAATATTTTCAACAGGTGTTATTCATCATATGGAAAATCCTGATAAAGGTTTGGATATATTATGCTCCTGTTTGAATAAAAATGGATTAATGCGTTTAGGCCTATATAGTGAAATAGCAAGAAAAAATATAATAAATATAAAAAAAGAAATTAAGAATATTTTTCCTAAGAGTATTACTGATAAATCAATTAGGGAAGTACGTGATTTTATTTTTTCATCAGATAGCAAAAGTTCTATTGAAATAAAAAAAATGAATGATTTTTACTCTATGTCTTCTGTTAGAGATTTAATAATGCATGCTCAGGAGAAAAATTATTCTATTAATGATATTAAACTTTTATTAAAAAATTTTGATCTAACATTTATTGGTTTTTCTGACCCAAAAGTTAAAATTATTTACAAAGAGGAATTTCCTGATGACAGGTCAATGCTTAATTTAGATAATTGGGGTAAATTTGAAGAAATTAATAATTCTGCATTTATTGGCATGTATCAATTTTGGGTTACAAAATAATAAATTACTCAATTCATTTTAAATTATGGTGGGCGCGGCTGGGTTTGAACCAGCGACCCCTACGATGTCACCGTAGTGCTCTACCGCTGAGCTACGCGCCCATATAAATTTAGATATATGGCAAATTATTATTTAAATAAAGAAAATAACCTAGATAAATTATTTATTATTGATTTTGTAAAAATCTATCAATTTCTTCCCACATGATTTTTCTATACTTATCTTTTTCCATAAATATTTCATGCTCTGTTTTATCAAAGTAGATAGATTTGCTATTAATTAATCTTTTGTGCATTTCATCTATTTTATTTGTGTCTACAACCCGATCATTAATATTATTTAGGATAAGAATTTTATGGTTAATACTCTCTGCCCATCCTTTTCTTCTAATTAATTTAAATCTTCTGTTTACAGCTTTAGCAAAACTATTTGTAACACCCCATAACCTAATGTCAGGATATTTCCTAACTAATTTTAGTATTCTTTCATACCTAACTTTATCAGTTGTAAGATCGTTTTCGATAAAAGGAGTTTCTTTTCCCATATTTGGATTTGAGCCCAAAAGATAATCGGTATCCTTTTTAAATAAATTCATTATCGAGGATGCAGTTTTTAAAAATTTCTCATTTTTAAAGCCTAACATTGGTGCAGATAATATCATCTTAGAAAACTTTTCTGGATGATTATGAAGTGCTGATAGCATCAAGCAACCACCCATTGAATGACCAATTCCAATCAAAGGTTGAGGAAAATTATTTTCTATAACTTCATTTAAAATATATTCTATATCACAATCGTGTCTTTCATAATTTTTAATGTATGATTTATGAATGTCATCAAGTTGATGATCGGACATACCTTGCCCGCGCCAATCAAAAGCTATTATAGAGTAATTTCTATCAAGGAACTCTTGAATGGTCTCAAAGTATTTTTCGATAAATTCATTATGTCCTTGTTGTAATAGAATTGTTCCTTTTGATTCTTTTGATTTATTTATCCAATGGCATATTCTTATTTTTATTCCATCATCCATAGGGACAAAATAAGAATGAATACCTTCAGGCGCTTTATAATCATCAAGCTCTAAGTAAGGAGCCTGTATATATTTAGAAAAATTAAATTCTTCCATAGTCATCTTCAAGCCTAATTATATCATCTTCCTTAAGATCTTTTCCAAGTTGAATTTCAATAAATATTAACTCTTCTTTTCCTATATTTTCAATTCTATGAATAGTATTTTTTGGAATATAGATATGTTCCTTTTCTTTTAAGTAATATTCTTTTTTATCAATTGTTATTTTGCTTTTTCCACTTACTATTTGCCAAAATTCTGATCGGCTTTTGTGTTTTTGCAATGATAATTTTGAATTTTGAAGTACTATTATTTCTTTGATTTGATAACCAGTATTTTTTGCAATTATATGATAGTTTCCCCAAGGTCTATTTTCTACATTCCCTAAATAATTTTTAGTCAAATTACTACTGCTTTCTATTTTTTCATCTCCTCCAACACCAAACTCAAGACTTACATTAAGCTCTTTACAGATATTGGACTCAAGGATATTTTTAATATTGCTCCTGTCTCCACCATTACAATAACAAATCTTTGCTTTTGAATTTTTTTCTACAAATTTTTTA
>MDTB01149475.1_pt1 | contig 18438 bp, 16 predicted proteins | sample 811161 | NCBI WGS metagenome assembly MDTB01 (sample SAMN05326650, study PRJNA326480) | marine metagenome | isolation source: seawater | place: Mediterranean Sea | collected 2009
GTTATGAATAACAGATACTTTACAGTGTCAAAAAAAATTAAAAGGGAATTTTCGCAAATGTTTTCAATGTATGAACCAAATTTTGATAAATATGTAAGTAGTGATTCCAAACAGACGAAAGCTTATATTAAATTGTTACATCAAATCGAATCATTTAGAATTGGAACTTATGAATTTACGGGTGGAATGCAACCTAGAATATTTGTTCGTATTAATGATCCCTTTAAATTGAGATTGATAACAAATGATTTTTCTTATAAAAATAATATTTTAGAAGATATTAATAATAGATATGAATCCTCAATTAATATAATGAATTATTTTTTCACTAAAGATTTATCTGATGATGAAAGATGGAATTTTATAGAAAATTACTTTTTAGGTAAAAATATTGAAGAAGATATAATATAATTTTATTATTAGGAACCAAAAAAGTAGTAACTCTTTCAAACCTGATAACATTTTCCCACGATTGATTACATTTGAATTACGAATTGCTAATCCGTCATGTCTTAACAGGCATGCATGAGTTCAAATCTCATACTCTCCGCACATAAATAAAAAAACCCTCAAAGTTTTGAGGGTTTTTTATTTTTAATATTTCTTTAGTATGGTTAACGTATTAAGTTAGCAAGTAAAATGACATCTAAAATACTAATTCCGTTATCTTGATTTAAATCTGCACTTTCATTATATACTTGATCATTAAGTATGTGATTTATAATTAAGATAATATCTTGAATATTGATTTGTAGATCTTCATTGACATCACCTAATAAAAAATTGTTATTAAATAAAAGTGATTGGTACGAATCAATATCATTAGATGGGTATATTTTTAAAATATAATTTTGAAATGATGTATCAATATTCACATTTATATTTTCAGAACTTAAAGAATTTATATATACCTCATCTATTGAAAGTATATTTTGGTTGTCATCTAATAATTCATAAACAAAACTTTGACTTATCCATCCCTGATTATAAATATCAATATTTATGCTATCTGAATTTAATTCTATTTGGTAATTATCATCATAGGAACCAAATAAATCATAGATTTTAAAAGAAAATACATTCGGATATAGATTTTCTATTCTTTCAGACCTATATATTGTCACAGGTATTACATTATTTTCCTTAACACTTAAATGCCATACAATCTCATTATCATTATTAACCTCTACTACATTTCCAGTTCTTCCTGCAGAAATTAAAGTGTTTTCATTATCTAATCGATCACATTCACCACGAGATAGAGTTAACATTTCTGGAGGTAAGGTATGCTCCCAAACGAGCTCTGCATTTAAATTTTCATCAAAAGAGATTTCTACACAACGTGATAATTCTGGATTTTTATCTCTTCCATTATCAAAAAAAATAATATTTTTATCATTTGTTATTTGAGCTGAATGTTGATGAGAAAAATCAAAACTATTTTCAAAATATATAGTTTCCATAAAATCAGGAACTCCCATATTCCAAAGTATTTGTTTTGTGGAATAATCAATAGCTGTTATTCTACTTAAATTTCTGATAGATACAAATACAATGTCTAAATCTTCATCATAATAAACAGAGTTTGAATGAGTCCAATCAAATGTAGGATTTCCACCAAAATCCCACTGTGCCATCCATGCATCTACCCATTTAGGATTATACTCATCTAAAGAAAGATAATCAAATGTATTCCATTCCCATATAATATTTCCTAAACTGTCAACTTCAATAAATCTATCTCCTAACCAAGAAATCACATCTGGATATTCTGGTTCACATTCATCTGGACATGGATGATTTTGAATTTCAGCTTCAATAAAAAAATATGTGTCTTTATTAGTTTTATGAATGTAATGATGAATATCAAATTCATTTGATGTTTCAAACTCAATATCACTATTTAAACTAAACTCATAACCAATTCCTGGAGCAAAACCCATGATATTACCATTTTCTAAAAATTGTGTGGCTAATATTCTATTTAGACTAAAATTTTCATTTTTAGAATACCATACTGGATTGCCATATTTATCAATAGCTGCTGAGAAATTTAAACTTTCATAATCAAGTAATGTTATACCATCTTGATATTGATTTTCATTAATTTCAATTACGCTAACATCAGAAGGGTAATCTTCGTGAAGATCATTAATTGTAAAATTATTTTGATCATAACAACTGATTGTATTTTCAAATTGATCTATACCACACACTTCCCATGAAAAACTTTCTGACCAGTTAAAATCATTAACAATTATAGAGTTTATATCTGACTCGTAAGTGAATTCATCATTATTAAAATAAATTTTATAATAAATAGCCTTATTAATTTGAGGCCATTTAAAAAATATCTGATTTTGATTAAATGTAGATTGATCTATAGGTAAAAATTGATTGCCTAAAAGTATATTAATCAAAAAAAGATGAAGGCATATCTTTACAGTGTATTTCATAAATGAAATATATATCAATAACCATTTCTCTTTCAATAATAATATTTAATTTTTATTTCTTGCCTGTATAAAACTCATAACAAAACATATTATGGTATATATACAAGCTAATTGCATTGTACTTACTCTAACTATACCCCAAATATCATTAGCATCAATCCTCTTATTGAGTGGCATAAATAATGCAACTAACACTACTAATAATAAAAACAAAATAATATGAGCAAAGACTTTATTATTCTTATCATATAAAACATAGCAAATACCAATTAAAACTGAAAATACAAATGGTATAAGTGCTGTTGGTGATAATGTAATCATATAACTAATCATACTAATAACAGTTAAAATTACTATTGAAAACATTGTTGCCTTTTTTGGATTTAAAATCATTTTCATTCCTTTTTGTTAACTTTTATCTACGTTTTATCTATTTTTTGTTTTTAAAACAAAAAATGTTCCAATTAATGATAAAAGAATTGAAATAAATTGTAAATCAATTCGTAAATCAAATGTAAAAAAATTTATTTTTGCAAGATATCCTTCAATAGGAATAAATAAAATTGATATAATTGTAGCAATCCATATTGAGAATAAAATTATAAATTTAGTTTTTAAAGGAATTACATTTTCTTCAATATAAGATTTGATTGGTTTTCCATAATATGGATTATTAACAATTTTATTATAAAAGCTTTCTGATGAATGCATAAAAAAATATGCCGAAAGTATCATAAATATAGTTCCAGGTAGAACGGGAAGATAATAACCTAAAAGTCCTATAAGAAAAAAAGCAAATCCAAACACATAATATAATTTTTTTGTAATAAATTTCATATATTCTACTTGCTATTCACTTGGAACAATAAAATCATAAATTAATGATATATGAGCTGATTCACCTAAATCACCATAATATTGATACGGCCATAATTTAATGTACCTTGGATCATCTTCAGGAGGAAGTTTAACGATAAATTTTCTGTGAGTATAATTAAAGTAATAACTATTATCTATATCAAACCAACCCCAATTTTCTAGTATGTGACTACCCTCATCTTCAGTATATGCATCATCCGGATTTTCATGATTACCAAGTTGATAAATATTTGTAAGTATGCTATCTTGAGTAAAAGTTAAATCATTTGAAAAATCTAATATTTGATTAAAAGAACTACAATCCCAAGTTTCATCAAACATATATACCCCACCATTGGCAGGACCAGACAAACCACTATTTGTTCTAAAGTGATTTCTCATCATAGCAATATCCCAATCATAAGAATTTTGTGCTTCATCATCAGTCATGAAATCTATTTCTTGAAACCCTGAATCAGTTACAATAAAATATTTCCATTCAAAAAAACTTGTTGCAATGATAGTATCTTCTATTCCATTTAAGCTACATGTAATATCCTCATCATTTTCACATGAAATAAATATAATTGAAAAAATAATTAAAATTTGAAATTTTCTAATAACCATAATTGTATCCAATCTCTACAAAAAAAGTTCTTCCTGGATTTTGAAATGTACTATCCTCAAAATTTGTATAATTAAATAAATTGTTAATTGCCAACTTAAGTTTTACATTTTTTAAAAATGATGAAGTATTAAAACTATTCTTAACTATTGATAAATTTGTTTGAAAAAAGTATGGAATATATGTTTCTTGTCCAGATGTTGGAGCAATAATAGTTTTCTCATCATAAAAATTAAAAGTACTTAAAAATGAAATATTATTTTTAAAGGATTTACTTAAAATAAGATTTATTGTATGTTCACTAATATCAGGTAACCTTAAATATTCAATTTCATCAATAACTCTTGAAAAATTATAATTCAATTCAAAATCAAATCCATTTATGGATGTACTAAAATTTGTTTCAAAAGAGTTAACAGATGTTTTGCTATAGTTTTCATAATAAAAATCACCATTTTCAAATCTTTTTTCAGCAATCATATTTTCAATTAGGTTTCTCTGAAAAATAATCATAAAATTCCATGTATGATCTAATTTTTGAAAAGAAAAACTATAATTTAAAGAATTTTCAGGCTCTAAATTTGGATTACCCCTTACCTCGAAAGAATCATAATGATTCCAATCATAGTATAGCTCATAAATATTTGGAACTCTGTAACCTTGACCAACATTTATTCTAAAATGGTTATTATTGATACTATATTTAGAAGTTAATTGAGATGTTAATCGATTTTTAAATTGATTATGTCCAGTGTATCGACTTCCAATAAATAAATTTAAATACTTGTTTACTGTATACTGAGATTGAACAAATAAAGCATAAGAGCTAAATCTTTTAGAGTTCAAATCACCTAATTCAGATTCTAGCAATACTACATTATCAACAATAATATCAAAGCTTTCTCCTTTTTCATTTATAATGTCAATACCTAAAGTAGAGTTTAAATTATCTTTAAATAAATATAATAAAGATGAAATTTGCTCAACTGAATGTTTTGTCCAATCATAAAATATATCATCTTCACTACTATCATAATTAGAGTCTATAACATGATATTTATTGTACTGATCATATGTATATGAAAAATTATAGTGACCGTTTATTGAAGATAAATGATTTTTTTCTTTTAATTTTATTGAAAAAGATTCATAACGTTTTCTATCATTTTGTTCTGGCATAATAAATGGCTCTTGTGTAAGAAATCTAAACCAATCATGCCTATAGTAATTTCCAGATAATTCAACCATAAAATCTTCTTTATTATATTTAAATGATTGAGCAATATTATAATCTTTGAAACTTCTTTTACGTAATGATAAACTATCAATAGATTCAAAATTGTAGCCATCTGATGATTTGAAAAGTATGTTTGATTTTGATGAAATATCTTTAATAAATGTATTAAAAGATATAGAATTGTTTATTGTATTAAAATCAGCATACTTTAAATTTAAGTTAAATTTATTTTTATTCGACTGATTTGGCTTTGTTATAATATTAATAACACCTCCAATAGCATTTGAACCATACAAAGTCGAAGCATTTCCCTTTAAAATTTCTATTCTTTGAATTTGATTAGAATCAAATCGAGAAAAATCTATATTTCCAACAGTATTTCCAGCAATTCGATCACCATCAACAAGAATTAATATATATTCACTATCTAAACCTTGTATTTTAAGATTTGTTCCATGATAATCAGGGCTAAACATAACATTTGGAATAATTGTTTGTAATGATTGATAAAAATCAATTGATGCTGTTGACTCTAATTCTTTCTCAGAAATAACATATGTAAGAGTTGGTGAGTCAGATACTCTAGTTTCTTTTCTACTTGATGTAATTTCTACAACATCAGCAAATAACATATCTTTATCAAGATATACTTTATTTGTAATTTGTGATACAGGCAAAATTTTGTCTTTATAACTTATATGAATAAATTTAATAGAATCTAATTCATTACTGTATGAAAATGAAAACTGACCATCTAGATTTGATTGTGCTATTTTATCATAATTAGGTAAAAGAATAATTTGAACATCTGAAATTGGATTTCCACTGTCTCGATCAATTAAAAATCCATCTATGTTTTGTGTAAGAACAGCTGATAATAATAATATAGAAAACATTTTTAACATAAAGTTCTATTTTAAAAAATTTATCAGTTGAGTTTCTATCTGCTGATCAGATGAAACTTTAAGAATGTAAATACCACTATGATATCCTGAAGCATCCCAATTAAAAACATAAGAACCTGGTAAAGTATAATTATTATAAATGGTAGTTATTTTTTTACCAGCTAAATTAAAAATCTCAATATTTATAAATTCATAATTTGAGATACTAATACCTATATTAATATTGGGATTAAATGGATTTGGATAAGTACTTTCAATGTATAATACTTTAGATTTTTCTTCAATATGATTATTCAATATATATTCGCAACAATCACCAGGTTCACCATTACAATTATCATCACAAGATATAATTGCATTTATATCATAATTTTGAGCTTGGATATCAGTACAACCAGTACATGATTCATTCCACCAGGGATCAAATAAACAAAACTCATAATCACCAGGTTCATAAGCACCACCTGGACCTATCCACCAACATTGATTAGATTCACATTCACTTTGCGTTATATCGAAATTGGGTATATGATCACTCAAACAATAACAATAAGATTGCCAGCATTCGCCACAATCATCCTCTATTAATCCATCAGGACATTGAGCAAATAAAACACTAAAATTAAATATCAAAATTATTATTAATTTCATACCAATAATATACAAAATCGACTGTCAATTCGAAAAGTCAAATTTGCATTTTTATTAAAAAAATGCACACCTTTGTAGAAAAAAATAAATTGGTTAAATTTTAGTATGCATAATTTATTGATAGTACCATTTATTATTTTGCCATTACTAATCAATACGGATTTTAGTGATCCTACTTTGATTATAAGGAGAACTTCATTTTTTATAATGTTTTTTGCTATACTGGCAGTATTCCAATTATATAAAATCAAATTAAATAAAACATCAAAACTTCAATCATATTGGGTTTTACTTTTTTTGACATTCTTATTATTCTCGCTAATTACTTCTTTTTTTATATCAATTAATTTCACTGAATCTCTTTGGGGTTTGTTGTACATGTCAGGCTGGCTGTGTGTTGCTATGACTTTTTACTTATATGCAAAAAGTATAACTATGCATAATATATTAGTTACAACTTCATTTGTTGGCGGCATAATATCTTTTTTATCACTTTTACAGGCCTTTAGTATCTTAAACATTGAAAACTTATCATCAACTAGTGGTAGTTTTTTTAATAGAAACTTCTGGGGTATGTATTTATGTTTTTTAATTCATGCTTCATTATATTCAATAATTTATTTTAAAAATAATATAAACAAACTTGTACATACTTTATTATTTACATTTTCTTTTTGCTCTTTAATGCATTGCAGATCTAGAGCAGCTTGGCTTGCAGTTTTTTTTGGATTTATTATATTGCTAATAGTTCATTACAAAACTATCCTTAAATATTTTGCTAATATTTTTAAAACAAAAACAATATCTAAAACAATTTGGATATTTCCCTTATTTCTTGTGCTATTTATATGGTTTGAGCCTGAGGTTCAGAATGTACCATCATATAAAAAATCTATTTGGTCTACTTTAATATCCTCAACAAAAGATGATTTTATTGATAAAAAAAATATAAGCACGATTGGTGAAAGGTCTTCATTATACATAACAACAATAGATATGATAAAAGATCATCCCTTAATAGGAGTTGGATATAATAATTGGAGATTAGTAAATCCAAAATATTTCGGTAAGTACATTCATGATGAAAATTATTTAAAATTAAACCAAAGACCTCATAATGATTTATTATGGATAACATCTGAATCAGGAATTATTGGATTATTAATATTTATGATTTTAGTTACACTCCCATTATTTTTTACATTTAAAAAAATATTATTTAAAAAAGAAAACGAAAGCCTCTTTATTGAAAGTTTCTTAATGGTTTCTATAATAATGATTTTAGTGGAATCATTATTTGACTTTCCAAAACAAAGAACTGTACCAAATTTATATTTATGGTCTTATATTGGATACTTAACAATTAACTTTTCTGAGACTAAATTAAATATAGATAAGCTATTGGTTTATTTTATAATAATCACAAGCTTATTAATATCATGTTTTAGCTTTATGGATTACAGATCTATTTCAAATAGTCAAAAAATGTTAATTCAAAAAAGACAACAAGAGCCAAATGAATCAATAAAATTTGGTATGACAGCATTAAAATATGGTAAAAATGTTGATAATACAGGTACACCAATTAAATTTAATCTTGGTATTTTAGAATACCAAAAGGGTGATATAATAAAATCTGAAAAATACTTCAAAGAAGCATTAAAAATACATCCATACCACATTGGAGTACTTGAGAATCTAATGATTATTAAAGCTAAGTCTAGCAATTATGCTGAAGCAACAAAATATATGAAAGAATTAAAACATTTATACCCTAACTATTATAGCCCCATTATAAAAATGATTAAAATATACCTACAAAAGGGTAAAATTAATGAAGCCAAAATGTTGACGAATATCACAAATTTTGAAAATGCTACTGACAATACTAAGAAAATAGTAGATAATTTAAAAAACTACATTATATTACACAGTGAGTAGATTTATTTATATACAGAAATACCTTTGTATATAAGTAAAAAAAGGTGTATTTTTATGCCTAAATAACTTATTTTAAATAATTACAAGGGTTTCTGTTTATTAAAACCCATTATTTAAAAGTATAAATTGGCAAAGATTTTAAAGAGGAAATAAGTCATATGAGTAAATTTTTGATGTTTATGTTATCTTTTACGCTCCTTTTTGGAGGGTTACAAATTGAAAGCTTAAATCCAAATGAAGGTGAAGCTGGATCAAGTTTATCTGTTGAACTTACTGCTAGTGGTGTTGATTTTTACGATGGATACAGCGGTGTAAATTCTATAAGTTTTAATCCATCAGGCATAACAGTTGAATCTTTTACTGTTTCTTCAAGTAATACTGTTTCCTTAAATTTATCTTTAGATAAAATGCCTCCTAAATGGTTTGATGTGGAGCTAGTTGGAGAATTCTATGATATGTATGATCAATACACAGGTGACTTTTATGATCAATATGATTTTTATGATCCATATACCGTTACTAAAGATGATGCATTTTTTGTAAGCTCTAATAATCCTTTACTTATAACTACTTTTACAGATAATATTGATTTTGGTAATATTGAGGTAGGGCAGACAGGCTCACAGGAAATTATATTTTATAATCCATCTACTGTTAATTTAGTGATTTTTGGTATTAGTATGTCTAATGCAGAGTTTAGCATTGATGATATTTCAAATGTTCCAGCTGGTGAATCAGTAACAAAATTTGTAAATTTTAACCCAACTTATGATGGCTCTCAATCTAATACAATGACCATTTATTCTGATGATGAGTATGATCCTGCAATTGTATTTCAAATGTCAGGTACTGGGGTTGGTATTGAAGGTGATATGAATGGAGATGGAACACTAAACATACTTGATATTGTTTCATTAATAAATTATGTATTCAATGATAATGAAAATCCATTTGCTGATTTAAATGATGATGGTACAGTAAATATTGTTGACGTAGTGATGCTTGTTAATTTAGTTCTAAATTGGGGCTTATAAAGTCTAAATGAATAATTTTAATTAAAACCTCATTCAATGATGAATGAGGTTTTTTTTTAATTAATTTTTAATTATGAAAAAAAATAATTTACTATTTATTATCCCTTTACTAATTCTTGGCTTTACGCTATTGATTATGGGTTTAGGCTGGATGTTATCAAGTGAGCCATGGATGCTTGATAAATTTGCAAACGAACAACGTTTAAATATGAAATTTGAAAAACTTTTTGAGTTTGAGATAAACAAAACACTTCCAGGTTATCTAAAACAAATATATAGATTTTTTGGACTATGGGTATTTATAATTGGTATGTTTATAGTATGCTTTTCAAGACCTGTATTTAACAATAATTATAATTTGAAATTAAATTTATTAGTATGTACTGGAATATTAGTTTACTTTGGAATGATCTTAACATATTATTTAATACCCTCATCACACTTTGTATACTTAGGGTTATTATCAATAATACTTCATAGCATATCATTATATGCTTTTATAAAAAGCTAATCTAATACAATATAAGATTAATAAGTGCAATTAAATCAAGTATACTTATAGTTTGATCAAAATTTAAATCACCTTCTTCTAAATATAAGCCTTCAAGAATTATTTCAGCTAAAAGAACTACATCAAGGACATTGATTTGACTATCACTATTAATATCACCTAATTCAGTTTCATTGTAAAAGTCAGATAGGCTATATTGAAGAAAAAAATCAATTAGCTCACTACTTGTATGAAACCCCCAATTTTCTTTAAACCAATCATGTCCACCGCCATAAACTTTATAGTGTTTAAATACTGTGTTAGTATTGCTATTACTAAAATTATATATTTCAACATTATTATTTAAATCTTCAATTGAATCACTATTAAAATCATTGTATTCTATCCAAAAATCTGATGATTCAAATACAGTCAATGAACCATCAAAACTAGGAGGATAATAATCAACAACACTATCTGAAGTTCCATGAAAATGAATGATAGGAATTTCTCTAGTAAATTCACAAAATTGGCCTGAAGTTTGATTTAACATGAAATTTCCTGTAACAGAACCAAAAGCAGTTATTTTATCTTCAAGTTCACATGCAAGTTCATAAGACATATATCCTCCATTTGACATTCCACAAGCATATATTCTATCCAGATCAATATTAAAATCATCACTAACTTTATTAATCATTGCTTCTATAAAGCCAACGTCATCAAGATTTGAAAAGTCCCAATACGTACCAACATTCCATGAAGTATAACCAATAGAATTAACTATACCTTGTGGGTATACAACTGCAATTCCTTGTTCATGCGCAAATTGATCCATTTCAGAATAATATCTTTGACTTAGTGCGCTTCCTCCAAAACCATGCATATTAATAATTAAAGGCGCAGATTCTTGATCTGAAATATTTTCAGGATATGACATATAATAACTTCTAGCTATTAAATCATGATTCACACTAAACCACTGCGTATAGCTAAAAGATAAAAAAATTAATATATTTAAAATTTTATACATTTTTAGTGAGTTATTGAATAAACATCTCCAGAGTAATCTATTAAGTAAAGCTCATTATTTTCATCTTGACCAAATGAAGATAAATAAAATTCTGATTTATTCATAGCTTTTAAAAGTTCATCTGTATGGTTGATTAAATCAATATTAGTATCATTATTTTTTATGCTCCATACCTTTCCAGTACAATAGTCACCAAAAAAATATCTACCATATAATTCTGGCTTATTATCACCTCTATAAACATATCCACCAGTTACACTACAACCATGCATATCCGGCTGGTTCCAACCAACAATGGTTTTAGCATAGTTAGCATCATTTGGGTATTCAAATATTGGTAATACAGTATTTGAAGAATCACAATTTTCATTACTATCTCCATAACAATGATTTCCCTCTAATATATTCCACCCAAAATTCATACCTCCAGGATGATTGGCTGGTTGAAAATCTATCTCTTCCCATTCGTTTTGACCAACATCACCTATGTACATGTCACCATTTTTACTATCAAATGAAAATCTCCAAACATTTCTTAGTCCATAATGCCATATTTCACTTTTTATATTTTCTTGATTTGAAAATGGATTGTCATTTGGAATTGTATAGGATTCTTTATTGCTAACATCAATCCTAATAATAGTACCAAATAAATTAGTTAAATCCTGAGCTCTCATTTCTGGATCACCCGCTGAACCCCCATCTCCAATAGAAATATACAAATAATTATCTGGACCAAATTCTAAAAAACCACCATTATGGTTCATGTAAGGCTGCTTTAATTTTAATAATACTTGCTCAGAATCTGCAAGACCTATATTGTTATCTGTCTTGAATCTTGATATAATTGTATAACCTTCTTGATTAACATAGTTTATATAAAATGATTTATTATTGCTAAAGTTAGGATCAAAAGCAAGCCCTAATAGTCCCCTCTCATCAGCAGGGTACCATGTTTGATGTACTCTATCAGAAATATCTAAAAAAGGTTCTTCTTGAACTTTATTATTTTCAATTATTTTAATTAAACCGTCTTGTTCTACAACTAAAAGTGAACTAGTACCTGGCAAACTACAAACATATAAAGGTTGATTAAATTCTGAAGCAATTAAATTTGCCTCTAATTGTGAAATTAAAAGATTAAAAAAAATAACTATAATTATAATGGTCTGATTCATAAATATATACTTTTTTTGCTATCAAGCGATTATAAAAAATTTACTAAATTTTATAAATAATAAATATTACTATTATAATACTATATGTAACATAATTTTATAATTATAAGGATTAAGAATGGATTTTTTTGAATTAGTTAATAAAAGAAGATCAGTTAGAAAATTTACCGAAGAAAAAGTGCCAAAAGAGGTTATCACTAAATCTCTTAATACAGCTTTATTAGCTGCAAATTCTTCAAACCTTCAACCATGGGAATTTTATTGGGTCAAGGATAAAAAGAAAAAACAAAAACTAGTTGAAGCATGTTTTTCTCAAAATGCAGCTAAAACTGCTCAGGAATTGATTGTTTCGGTTTCTAGAATTGATACATGGAAAAGAAATAAAAATTTATTAATGGAAGATTATAAAAAAAGAAATAAGCTTTTACCTGTTGTTGATAGATATTACAATAAACTTATTCCTTTATCATATGTTCATGATTCATTTGGCTTAGCTGGTATTATAAAGAAGGTATTTTCTATATTCATTGGAATTATTGGTATTTTTAAACCAATGCCTAGAGGGCCAATATTTAAGTCAGATGTTTTTGAAATTGTTACAAAAACTACGGCATTAGCTTGTCAAAATTTTATGATGGCAGTTGTGGCACAAGGATATGATTCTTGTCCTATGGAAGGATTTGATCACACAAGAGTCAAAAAATTATTAAATTTAAATAGTAAATCACATGTTGTTATGGTTTTAGCTGTTGGAAAAGGAGACTCAAAAGGGATCTATGGTGAAAGATTTAGAATTGATAACAAATTTGTAATTAAAGAAGTTTAATTTACTTGTTTTTGAAATTTTAAAAATTTCATTATTGTTAAAGCGTCAAACCATTGATTAAATAACAATATAAACTGATTTTTATTTTTAGCATTCATCTTAAATTTTTTTAATACTTTACTAATATTTTTCTTTTTTATAAACTCAACACTCTTTTTATTAAGATTGTTCATTAATTTTTGCAGTAAAGCTTCGTTTGAATCACTCCAATGTAAATCTATTATATCAATAATTTTTTTTATTTCTAAATATGATTCTTTAGAAAAATTTAAATTTTTAAAACTTTTGCTTTTAAGGTATTCATCCATTCTAAAGCCCGTTCCTAAATATACTCTATTTTCACCCCTTGATGATGGATGTACTAATACCTTTTTAATTTTATGCACTTTAGTATATTTTGCAATAGACTGTAAAAAATAAAAATCTTCAGTTGCTTTTTTTGTATTCATACCTCCAACAGCTATATAAGTTTTAGCATTACATACAATTGTAGACCCCATACTAACATAACCGTAAGGAGAACCAGTCTTTTGGATATTATTTGCAATTTCTTTTAAAATTTTTTCATACTTTCTGATTCCTTGTTCAATTATTGAGTTGGAAGATTTTTGATGACTAAAATTGACAACAGCAGCATTTACTGTATTATGTTTAAATCTATTATCAATTATATCTAAATAATTTTCATTTATAATAGTATCAGCATCCAAAGAGCAAAAGATACTATTTAAATTTTCTATAAATTTTAATGAAAAATCTAATCCTACTTTTCTAGCTAAACCTACACCAGCTAATTTATTTTTAAAGGCGTTATGATTAGAAAAACAATCTATTGCAACAAATTCAAAAGAAAATTGAAGCTTAATAAGTTTTTCATATGTTTTATTATTACTATTTTTAACTGTTGAGTCAGAATCAGCACTATTATTTATAACTATAATAACTAGGGTATTATTTACAAGATTAGGATTTTGTTTATCAATCGATTCTAAAGTACTAAATAAATAATCAAATTCGTTGTAGCATGGAATTACTATAAAAAATTTATATTTTTTATTTATGTCTAAATGTTTGTGTGGATTTCCAGCACATAAATATTTTTTATCTATGTATTTTTGTAAATGAACACCAACATTCATTGACTGTTAAAATTAACCTATAATCAAAGAAACAATTATTACAACATCCATTACATTTAAGATACCATCACCATTTAAATCAGAGGCATATTCTTGGCCTGGATCAGGAGTTGCTGAGTCTAATATAAAACTTACAATCATAACAACATCTTGAACATTAATATTTCCATCGGCATTTATATCGCCTGGTTCAGATGCAAGCACATTTAAAGTTACAGGTATTGTGCCTTGACCTCCATTTGATGAAATTTTAATAAATGATGAATATAAATCTGGATTAATATCATATGAGTTAACGGTTACCTCAATAGGACTAGAATCACCCTCTAAAACTTGACCAGAGGTTGGATTTAGATTTATCCAAGAAGGACCCTGAGAAATAACAAATCCATGTTGATCATGTATATCATTTTGATTACCTGCACCTGTATCACCTAAAATTTGTAATGCGTTTAAACCATCTGCATCTTGAATGCCAACTGTTGCACTATATAAACCACTTTCATTATTAGTATCGCCTAAAAACTCTTTATAATTCATATTTATTTCACCATTAGGATAAAGTACAATTTGAAAACTATAATACATATCATTATAGTCTGTCCACCAATGAGCTACATTGTCAAACCAAACTACTAAACGTTCATCATTAGAATGATAATAAACCTCACCTGAACAATAATCATTACATTGATCATTTACAGGGTTCAAATCATCCCATAGTCCAAAAATTGCAGGCCTAGGTGCATCAATAGATGGAATTTCTAAATTATTCCAAGCGTTACTATCTTCACCAAAACCTATCCAGCCATTTGCGTTAATTATAAACGAAGTATATGTATTGCCATAGAATGGAAAATCAAACTCTATATCTAAATTAATACCTGCTTGATCATTTCCTGGAAAATTATATAATATACCTGAATCTGAAATATCAATCCATTCATAGTCAATTGATTCTTCGTTATCAGAATCAGACCAAAAGTTACCATTACTATCAGGGCCGCCTTGTGCATTTGAAAATGGAGATACACCAATAGCATAATTCATTGTTGAACCTTCTTGACCAACATTAGATAATGTGATTAAATCTGATTGAGAATCTTCTAAAAATATCTCAAAGTTCATACTTTCTGGTGTAAATGCTAACTCTGCAAAGGGACCACTTATAGGACATGGAATATTATGTTCTTCAAATGCTGAACATATTTCTGCATAAAAAGGAGTACCATTGTTAATATCACCATCATTATCATCAATAATTAACATTTCTTCTAATAAATCAGGTGCAGAATTTGGTCTGCCAACTTGTCCATAATGAAATAAATCATTTGAATGTTCAACTCCTTGTTCATATCCCATAATAGTTATTAAATTTCTTCTCATTTTCCAAAGTGAACCCATTGTAATCTCTCCTAAACAGTGTACAGATCCACCACATTCATTTCCAGGATATTGTCTAGTATTAAGCCCATCTCTTAAACATGTTCCATCACCAAAAAAGCCTAAACCTAAACATGGCGTATTAGTAATTGTCATTGCCCAAAAATCTGCTGTTCCTTCACTAAGCTCTGTTGACCATGGAGCATCATATGGTTCATATGTAAATTGCATAATACCATGTCCATATTCATGATATACTACATCAGCCATTTGATCTGTTCCAGCACATCCACCACCTTCTGAGAACATATTTATACTTGTATAGTCCCAATATGCATTACATGGCCAATATGGATCTTCAGAACCTATATTTACTCTAGCTGGCATTTCATAATCAGCTCCACTAATATCAGGATTAATCGATTTTAACAAATCATGTATGTGGTTTGCATGATAATATGTATCCCTTTCACCTGGAATTGAATTGTTATTAGTAAAATTAAAATCTTCTGTACTACCAGGAGTGACTATTCTTCTAATTTCAGCATCAGATCCATTTTGATTGTTTGCATTTAAATAATTACCCTCCAACCTAACTGTGGCAAAAACATTATTATCTCCTGCTTCGATTGAATAATAACCTTCAGAATCTGTATAAGTAGATCCATAACCATCAATTGTTACTTCTACATTTTGTAAACCTCTACTTCTTTCATCTCCATATGGTTCATCTTTAATATCTCCAGTGACTCTTCCTTCTACAACTAAATCTCTGGCCAAATCAAATTTCTCAAGCACTTCTCCTGTTTGAGCATCAACAAAAACTTTCCAGTGATTTACTGGTCTTTTTCCAGTGTTAACTTCTTTAATATGAACATGCAGTTCTAATAGCCATGAAGCATGATAAGCTGGTTTCTTATCTTTACTAACCCATATATATTTTTTAGGAACATCAAAAACATAGTCGCCTTTATCTTTTGAAAATTGAGTTTCTTTCTTAGCTATATCTAATGCACGTTGATCATCCAAATTATAATCTGTATCTACCAAAATATCTGGATATGCATCATGACCAAAAAGAACAATGTTTCCTACTGTATTAAATCTAAAATCAATTCTAGCATTATGTACAGGAATTCCATTATAAGTTTGATTAAAAGTTATATATCTTATCCTATTACCAAATTCATTTACCCATAATTCAAGATTTGAATTATTTATTCCAAACAAATATTGATTTTCTTCAACAAATTTTCTAGCATATTCTTCTGATAATTTTTCATTTTGAGTATCAAATGTAAAAGGTATTTTACTTCCAATAATTCTATGAGGAGTACCATAATTATTCCATCTGTAGTACCAATTATTTTCATATTTATTCTCAAACTGTTCTATTGCTAAATTTTTATTATATAAAGTTTTATTATCTTCAAGACTAATTGCTGTCGCAAAAAATAATAAAAAGATTGAAAAATATTTCATCAGGTAAAATCCTTTATTTTTTAGTTGTTCATGCTTAAATATATATTCTTTTAATATATAAAAACATATATAATACAAATTGAAACATTTATATATTATCAATATGAAAAAATTGTTTAATATTTTATTTATAATTTTATTATTCAGCAGCTGCGAAGAAAATGTTGTTGAAGCAATACATGGCTGCTTTGATGCACAAGCGTGTAATTACAACCCATATGCAACCTATGATAATAATAGTTGTGAATATGAATCTTGCGCTGATTGTTTAGGTGTTACAAATGGTGATGCAGAATTAGACTCCTGTGATGTTTGCCAAGGAGATGGAACATATTGTAACCCTGTAAATCTATCATTTGGTGATTTATACTATAATGAAAATGAAGAATTGGTTGTTCCTATAGCTATAGATAGCCCTCAAAGTATTAGTGGCTTTCAATTTAATCTTACAGAAAATGATATAATCACTACTGCTGAAGGTGGTATATCTGAAGAATATGGTTTTAGCTTAACTGTTGACCCTACAAGTGAAGAATCTTCTAATTTAGTTTTAGGTTTTTCTTTTACTGCTGATTTGTTACCGTCAGGAATAAATGGAATTTTGACTAATTTAACTGTAATTCCTAATGGTTCTCAAGTTTGTTTTGAGCAACAAGATAATTTTTTCATAAAAACAGTTAATCCAAATAATGAAATTGATTTAATTCATGATGCGGAAGATGGTAGTTTGGATGGTGTTATTCAGTATCAAATAAACTTTGGTGACTGTAAGGAAATTTCAACTATATAAATTACTCTTTTTTATAGTCTTTATCTAAAATATTCTTTTCTTTAAGAGTCTTTATTAGTTTTCCTAATCTTTCATATGCTACAAGTCCAAAAACCATTCCAACTATTGCAAATACTTCATACATATTATTTCCTCTTAATAATTATTTTTCATTTCATTAATTCTCATTGGCATTTTATCAATGTCTGAAAAAATTTCATCAAAATCCGTATCCCCTTTATAGGTTTTTTTTACCTTACCATCAAGCCCAATTAAAATTGCTTGGTTAATATAATCAACGTATTTCAATTTTTTATTCAAAGATTTATAAAAGTTTTCAGATAAAATATTATTTTTTAAATAAGCGCCATTATCTTTTATAACTATTATTATTATATCTCTTTCAAATATTTTTTTTTCATTTATTTGAA
>MDTB01022392.1_pt1 | contig 18437 bp, 26 predicted proteins | sample 811161 | NCBI WGS metagenome assembly MDTB01 (sample SAMN05326650, study PRJNA326480) | marine metagenome | isolation source: seawater | place: Mediterranean Sea | collected 2009
CGTTATTTCTTAAGTGGTGTTAATTTTTTACCTGCTATCGCTATTGCTTTACCTTTTCTTGTTCTAGCATTACATTGTGTTCTTTGACCTCTCACAGGTAGTTTTTTTTTATGCCGAGATCCTCTATAACAAGCAAGATCGACCAATCTTTTTATATTTACCGACACATCTCTTCTTAAATCACCTTCTACTTTATGATTTGCATCTATAAATTCTCTAATCTTCAAAACTTGTTCTTCGGATAATTCATTAACCCTTTTGGATTTAGGAATATTGAGTTTTTCACATATTAATTTTGATGAATGTAAACCGATACCATGTATGTATGTTAATGCTATACTAACAACTTTATTTTGTGGAATGTTTATTCCTGCTATACGAGCCATAAATTAATGAATTAGTTTTTCTGCGTATTTATATTGCCCTATGTTCTAAAGTCAACCCTTGATACTATCAATTAAACCGCTAATTTCATCACTAATTTCACTTATAGACGCCTCTCCATTAACTTCCTTCAACAAATCAGACTGTTTGTAAAATTCTATTACCGGTTTAATATTGCTCTCGTATGTTTTGTATCTTTTAATTGCAATCTCACTATTGTCATCAGCTCTTTTTTCCAAGTTTTTTCTTTCCAATATTCTTTTTTTTATTGACTCTAAACTTACAGAAAGTTTTAACACAATATCTATTTTTTGATCATATTTTTTCGTTAAATTTTCTAGATTTTTTGCTTGAGTTAAATTTCTCGGATAGCCATCAAAAATTAATCTACTTTTAAAGTAATCATTTGAAATATAATTTTCGATTAAATTTCCTACAATTTCATCTGATACTAGATTTCCTGAATTTATTATAGATGAAATTTTCTGACCAAGATTAGTCTTATCCTCTATTTCTTTTCTTAGAAGTTCACCAGTTGAGAGTTGATGTAATTTATATTTTTTTACAATTAAATTAGACTGAGTTCCTTTTCCAGCTCCAGGAGGTCCGAAAATAACTAAATTCATTATAAGTTATTTATCTACCAAATTTAGTTTTTTTAATTAATGACTCATATTGTGAGCTCATTAACCTTGTTTGAACTTGAGTGACCGTATCCATGGCAACAACTACAACAATAAGTATTGATGTGCCTCCTAAATAAAATGGGATTGGATATTTGGCAATTAAAAACTCAGGCATTAAACATACAAAGGTCAAATATAAAGCACCTACAGTGGTTAATCTCATTAATATCTTGTCAATGTATTCTGCAGTTCTTTCACCAGGTCTAATACCTGGGATATATCCTCCATATTTTCGTAAATTTTCGGAAGTTTCTTTTGGATTGAAAACTATAGATGTGTAAAAAAAAGAAAAAAATATAATACCTGATGCATAAAGTAACATATATAAAGGCTGCCCTTGAGTGAACATTGATGAAATTTTTAGAAACATATCAGATTCTGCAAATCCAAAATTAGAAATTGTTATAGGTAAAAGTAATAAAGCAGATGCGAAAATCGCTGGAATTACACCAGCTGTATTAATTTTTAAAGGTAAATGAGACGACTCACCTCCATATAATTTGTTTCCAACTTGTCTTTTTGGATAATTGATTAAAATTTTTCTCATTGCTCTTTCAAAAAATACTATGAACAAAACTGTTAGAATTACTAATATGAAAATTCCAACAATCATAAGAGCTGATAATGCACCTGTTCTACCAAGTTCAAATGTTGAAGCTAAGGCTCTTGGAATTTCTGCAACTATACCTGAGAATATAATTAATGATATACCATTACCTACGCCTCGTAATGTTATTTGCTCACCTAACCACATTAAAAATGTAGTTCCTGCAACTAAAGATATTGTAGTAATAATTCTAAAAGACATACCAGGTTCGATTACTAAATTTCCTGCATTTTCTAATCCAACTGAAACTCCGTAACCTTGAAGACATGCAATTAGAACTGTTCCGTATCTTGTTATTTGTGTAATTTTTTTTCTTCCAATTTCTCCTTGTTCTTTCAAGTTTTTGAAATAATCAGATACCCCTGTTAATAATTGCACTATAATAGAGGATGAAATGTATGGCATAATGCCTAAAGCAAATATTGCCATTCTTGTTACAGCTCCACCTGAAAACATATTAAACATACCTAATAAACCTTTTTGACTTGAGTCCATAACTTCTTTTAATGCTGCAGGATCAATACCTGCTAGTGGAACGTATGTTCCTAATCTATAGATTATTAATATTAAAATAGTAAAAAAGATTCTATTTTTTAAGTCTTTTGCTTGACTAAAAGCACCCGCTGTATTGAGAGTTTCGCTAGACATATTCTTACTTCTTAATAATACTCACTTTACCACCTGCTTTTTCTATTTTTTCCAAAGCTTGTTTAGACGCGAAATGTGCTGATATTTCAATGTTTTTTGTGATTTCACCTTTACCTAAAATTTTTAATTTTTTAATTTTTTTATTAATAATATTTTTTTCTTTTAAAATTTTAAGATCTAAACTTCCTTTTATGTCGTTTTTTTCTTGTCAATAATGTTCTGAATTTTAGATAGGTTTAATACTGCAGTAATGTTGTTTTTTATTGATTTAAATCCTCTTTTAGGTAATCTTCTATATAAAGGCATCTGCCCTCCTTCAAAGCTTTTTATAGAAACACCAGATCTAGATTTCTGTCCCTTGTGTCCCCTTGAAGATGTTTTTCCTTTACCAGAGCCAATACCTCTACCAACCCTAATTTTTTTTTTATTTATCTTTACTAAATTATTTAATTCCATTATTTAGCCTCTCTTTTTTGAACTATGTCAGAAATTTTTTTTCCTCTTATCACTGATAATATTTTAGGAGAATTTTGTGATCTCAAACCATTTATACAAGCTTTCAGTACGTTATGCGGATTGGCAGAACCTAAGGATTTAGCCACCACGTCCTGTATTCCTAGAACTTCACAAACTGAACGTATCGCTCCACCGGCTATTATTCCAGTTCCTGGAGGAGCGGCTCTTAAAAAAACTTTTCCAGATCCATTTTTTCCTTTTACATCATGATGGAGAGTTCTGCCTTCTTTTAAAGGTATTTTAATCAAATTTCTTTTAGCAACTTCAGTTGCTTTTTTAATTGCATCCGGAACTTGTTTGGATTTACCTTGACCTATACCAATACTTCCTTTTTGATTTCCAACTACAACTAGAGCTGCAAATCCAAATCGTCTTCCACCTTTTACAACTTTTGTTATTCTGTTTATTGCAACAAGTTTCTCTTTTATATCATTTTCAATTTTTTTATTTTCTACCATATTAAAATTTTAATCCATTTTTCCTTAATGAGTCTGCAAAGCTTTTAACTCTACCATGATATTTATTTTCACCTCTATCAAAATAAACCTTATCTATTTTTTTTTCTTTAGCCCTTCTAGCTAATATTTCTCCAATCAAAACAGATTTTTCTATTTTTTTTATTTTTTTTGTTTTAAATTCTTTTTCAGTAGATGAAGCTGAAACTAAAGTTTTTTTAAGTTTATCGTCAATTATTTGTGCTGATAAATTATTTAAAGATTTATAAACTGATATTCTATATTTATTGTTGTTAACATTTCTCAATTTTTTTCTATTTCTCAATTTTCTTTTTATTTTTGAATTAATTTTTTTCATTATTTTTTCTTGCCCTCTTTTCTTAAAATAAACTGCCCTCTTTCTTTAATTCCCTTAGCCTTATAAGGTTCTACAGGTTTTAAGTTTTTAATATCAGCGGCTATTTTTGATACAAGCTCTTTATCAACACCATTAATTTTAATTACAGTTTGTTTTTCAACCGTAATTTTAATATCTTTTGGTATTTTAAAATTAACGTCATGACTAAAACCAATTTGTAAATTTAATAATTCACCTTTTAAATTTGCTCTAAAACCAACTCCATTTAATTCTAAAATTTTTTCATGGCCTTTTGAAACACCCATCACTGCATTATTAACTAAGCTTCTATATGTACCCCACATTATAGATGTTTTTTTATCAATTTTTTTTTGTAGTGGTTCAATTTCAAATTTATTTTCAATTAATTTAGATGAAAAAATCTTATCATTTATTGTTAATTTTTTTGTACCTTTGGGACCTGTCACAGTTAAGTTAGCACCTTCAATCTTTATTGAAGACTCTTTTGGTACTATAATATTTTTTTTACCTATTTTAGACATTAAAATACCCTACAAATTATTTCGCCACCAATATTATTTTTTCTTGCCTCTGTATCGCTCATCACCCCTTTTGATGTAGACAAAATTGCCAGACCTAAACCGTTCATTACTTTTGGGATACTTGTGGCTCTTGAGTAAACTCTTCTTCCCGGTTTTGAAATTCGTTTTATTTCCTTTATCACAGGGTCACCTTCGTAATATTTTAAAGAAATTTTTAAACTTGTTTTGTTATTTTCAGTTTTTTCAATAAAATAATCTTTAATGTATCCTTCATTTTTAAGAATTTCTAAAATATTTTTTCTAAAATTTGAAGAGGGAATTAAAACTGAGTTTAACGACCTCATCTGACCATTTCTTATTCTCGAAAACATATCACCTATTGGATCCGTAAATGTCATTTTCCTCCTACCAGCTTGATTTAGTTATTCCAGGAATTTTACCTGCGGACGCCATATCTCTAAGTGCAATTCTTGAAATCTTTAATTTTCTGTAAACCCCGTGAGGTCTTCCAGAAACTTCACATCTATTTCTTATTCTAATTTTTGCAGAATTTTTTGGTAATTTATTTAATTTTAATTGAGCTTCAAATCTTTCTGATAACTCTAATTTTCTGTTATTTATAATCTTTTTTAAAGCTGCTCTTTTTTTTGCATATCTTTTAACTAGTTTAATTCTTTTTAAATTTTTTTGTACTGCACTTTTTTTTGCCATATATGTCCTTAATTTTTTTTATCTTTTACTGGAAAATTAAACTCTTTTAAAAGTTCAAATGTTCCCTCTTTATTTTTGCTAGATGTTACCAATGTAACATCTAATCCCCTTATCTTATCAACTTTATCAAAGTTAACTTCTGGAAATATTATATGCTCTTTTATTCCAAAAGAATAATTGCAAGAGTTATCTATTCCCTCCGATGATAATCCTCTGAAATCTTTAATTCTTGGCAAGGCAATATTAACCAATCTATCTATAAACTCATACATTTTACTTGATCTTAATGTCACCTTTGCTCCTGCATTAGAACCTTTTCTTGTTTTAAAATTAGATATAGATTTCTTAAATTTTGTAATTACTGGTTTTTGTCCAGCAATTAACGATAGATCATCAATACATGCTTTGAGTTTTTTTCCATCCGAAGCGTCTTCACCTAAACCCATATTTAAAATAACTTTTTTTATTTTAGGTACATCATGTTTGTTTTTTAAAGATAGCTTGTTCATAAGCTTAGCAACTATCTCTTTTTCATATGTCGTTTTTAACCTTGGCATTATTTTTTACCTGAAACTTTCTTTTCTTTTTTTTTTAAATCAATATTTTTAACATTAGATTGATGAATAAAGCTCTCTTTAGAAATTATGCCACCTTTATTTTCTTTTGTAGGTTTTGTGTGTTTTTTAATCATATTAATAGATTTAATTTTTACTTTTTCTAACTTTCGAATTATTTCAAGAATTTCTCCAGTTTTTCCTTTATCTTTACCAGATATGATTTTTACCTGAGCTCCTTTTTTTAAATTCATTTTAAAGTACCTCCGGTGCAAGAGAAATTATTTTTGTATGACCTCTTGCTCTTAATTCTCTTGTTACGGGACCAAATATCCTTGTTCCAATTGGTTCACCTTTGTCATCAGTTAAAACTACTGCATTTTTATCAAACTGAACTTTAGAACCATCGTTTCGATATATTTCTTTTCTTGTCCTTACAACAACAGCTTTATGTACTGCACCTTTTTTAACTTTACCTTTTGGTATAGCATCTTTGACACTAATAACTATTATATCACCAACAGAGGCATATCTTCTTTTAGAACCACCTAAAACTTTTATACATTCAACTCTTTTAGCGCCTGTATTGTCTGCAACTGTCAGCTCTGTTTGTATTTGTATCATTATTCTATTACCTGCCAGGTTTTTTTCTTTGAATAAGGTTTACATTCAATAATTGAAACTTGTTCACCTTCTTTAAATTTATTTTTTTCGTCATGAGCGTGGTATTTTTTAGAACGTTTAATTACTTTTTCATAGAAGGGGTGTTTAAATTTACGCGTAACTTCTACTACAATAGTTTTATTGTTTTTTGCGCTTGTGACTGTTCCTTTTAATATTTTTTTTGTCATTTTGAGTTTTTTATTGTCGTATATAACCTTGCAATACTTTTTTTAATTTCATTATATTGAGCAGGGTTAGTTATTTGATTATTAACTTTTTTAAATCTTATGTTAAAAAGGTCTTTTTTAAGTGTTAAGATTTTTTTTTCAGCCTGATCTTTTGTTAATTTTTTATCTTCTTTTTTTTTAGCCATTATCTTTTTATAAATTTTGTTTTTATTGGTAATTTTGCTGAAGCTTTATACAGCGCTTCTCTAGCAATTTCTTCACTCACACCATCGATTTCAAATATAATTCTACCTGGTTTTACTCTACATGCGTAATATTCTGGAGATCCTTTTCCTTTACCCATTCTGACTTCAGTTGGTTTCTTTGAAACAGGAATATTTGGAAAAATTCTTGTCCATACTTTGCCAGTTCTTTTCATGTACCTTGTTAAAGCGACTCTAGCAGCTTCAATTTGTTTACCAATAATTCTTTCAGGTTGAACAGCTTTTAAACCAAATTGTCCATAATTTAGTTTCACAGCTCTAGATGCGTTTCCATGGATTCTCCCTTTAAATGCTTTTCTGAATTTAGTTCTGACTGGCTGAAGCATTCTTTACCCTTTCTTTTTTTTCTTTTTCGACATCCTTTGCCATTAATTCACCTTTATAAATCCAAACTTTTACTCCAATAATTCCATATGTTGTAAGAGCTTCAGAAAATCCATAATCTATGTCAGCTCTAAGCGTGTGAGAAGGTATACTGCCCTCTCGTAGCCACTCAGTTCTAGCTATTTCATTACCTGCCAGTCTCCCGCTTAACATAACTTTAATCCCTTTTGCATTTAGTCTCATTGCTGATTGCATGGCTCTCTTCATAGCTCTCCTATATGCAACTCTTTTAACTAGTTGCTGTGCAATATTTTCTGCAACTAGATTGGAATTTAATTCAGGTTTTTTTATTTCTTTTATATTAACGTTAACATCACTATCAGTAATATTCATAATATTTTTCTTAATTTTCTCTATATCTGAGCCTTTTTTTCCAATCACAAATCCAGGTCTTGAAGTATGAATTGAAACTGTACATTTTTTTGAAGATCTTTCTATTATGATTTCTGAAACACCAGAGTTAACGATATTTTTTTTAATGTAATTTCTAATTTTAAAATCTTCTATTAGATATTTCCCAAAATCTTTTTTTTTGGCAAACCAAGTTGAGTCCCATCCCCTGTTAATTCCTAATCTTAATCCTATAGGGTTAATTTTTTGTCCCATTATTTAACTCCCTTTATTTCTTTTTTTTCTATCTTTTCTTCAAGCACAATAGTGATTCTGCTAAAAGGTTTTTTTATTGGACTCGCTCTTCCTTTGGCTCTTGGTCTAAATCGTTTCATTACTAAAGATTTTCCTACATAAGCTTCTTTTACAAACAAATTATCTATGTCAAATTGATTGTTATTTTCAGCGTTAGAAATTGCTGATTTTACAGTTTTGCTAACTTCTTTTGCTATTCTTTTTCTAGAAAATTCTAAATCTCTTAATGCAACATCTGCTTTTTTTCCTTTTATAAAGTTACAAACTAACGCTAATTTTCTTGGACTAGTTCTTACATTTTTATTGATAGCTTTTACTAAAGAAATATTTTTTTCCATTATTTTTTATCTCCTGCTGGTTTAGCGGTTGTGGGTGCAGCTGCTTTTTTGTCTGCAGGGGTATGGCCTTTAAAAGTTCTTGTTGGTGCAAATTCACCTAATTTGTGTCCTACCATTTCTTCAGAAATAGTTATTGGTATAAAAGATTTTCCGTTATGAATCATAAAACTATGACCAACGAAATCAGGAATGATAGTTGAATTTCTAGACCAAGTCTTAATTGGTTTTTTATTTGGTGCATCTTTAAGTTTATCAATTTTTTTCAATAGACTTGGATGAACAAATGGACCTTTCCAGACAGATCTAGTCATTATTTTTTCCTTTTCTTCCTTCTTGTTATAATTAATTTATCACTTCTTTTCGGTCGTCTGGTTTTTAAACCTTTTGCTGATTGACCCCATGGAGAAACTGGACTTCTTCCACCGGAAGTCTTTCCTTCACCACCGCCATGTGGATGATCTACTGGGTTCATCGCTACACCTCTTGTTTGAGGTCTTTTTCCTCTCCACCTATTTCTTCCAGCTTTACCAATTTTAATATTTTTTTGATCAGGGTTTGAAACTACTCCAATTGTAGCTATGCAAGAACTACTTACTTTTCTAGTTTCGCCTGAAGAAAGTTTCAAGATAGCATAATCTCCATCGTATCCAGACAAGGTAACTGATGATCCAGCTGATCTAGCTAGTTTTGCTCCATTCCCAGGTATCAATTCAACATTATGAATTGAAGTGCCTGGCGGAATGTCTTTTAACTCTAAAGAATTTCCTACTTTTATCTCTACATTTTTACCTGACTCGATAGTGTCACCTTGTTTTAAGCCATGAGGACTTATGATGTATGCTTTTTCTTTATCTTTATATGTAATTAAAGCAATGTGCGCTGTCCTGTTTGGATCATATTCAATTCTTTCTACAGTAGCAGGTATATTTTTCTTCTTTCTATAAAAATCGATTACTCTGTACTTATGTTTCGAACCACCGCCAATATGTCTTGATGTAATTCTACCGTTATTATTTCTTCCTCCTGTAAAGTTTTGACCTTTTGTTAAAGGTTTATAAGGAGAGCCTTTCCATAAGGTACTTTTATCAAGTACCACCGTTCCTCTAGTGGATTTTGTATATGGTTTAAAAGTTTTAAGTGCCATAGATTAAATTCCAGTTGTTAGGTCAATGCTTTGACCTTTTTTTAAAGTAATTATTGCTTTTTTATAACCACTCTTCACAGATTTTTTTCCTTGTTTCATCTTTAATTTCGACTTTTGATTAATGATATTTACTTTAATCACGTTAACTTTAAATAATTTTTCTATATTTTTTTTAATTGTTTTTTTGTTAGCACCCTCGTGTACTTTAAATACAGTTTTATTTTGCTCAGATAAAATAGTTGCTTTTTCTGTGATAATAGGATTTCTAATTGAGTCTATATGGTCAATTTTTTTCATTTAAAACCCTTTGCTGAATTTTTTTTGCAGAAGAAGAAGTTATAATTACATTTTTATACTTAAATAAATCATAAATATTTGTTCCCTCTTCCTTAATTAATTTAACATTCTTTATATTACGAGCTGATTTATCAATATTTTTCATAGAATCTGTGTCTGTAATAATTAGTACATTACCTAACTTATTTTTTATCAAAAAATTATTGAACTCTTTTGTTTTTTTAATTTCTTTTTTTACGTCAGCCAATATATAAAGATTTTTATCAGAATTTTTCTTTGATAATGTCTGTGCTAAAGCTAATTTTCTAACTTTTTTATTAATTTTTTTAATTTTGTAAACGGCACCTTTTGGTCCATGAGCTACACCACCACCAACAAATAATGGTGCTTTTTTACTTGCATGTCTTGCTCCACCTCCACCTTTTTGTGGAACTATTTTTTTTGTAGATCCTTTAATTTGATTTCTTTGTTTTGTTTTTGCTGTTCTTGGTTTTGCATGATTAAGCTGCCAATCAATAACAAACTTAATCAGTTTATGATTTACTTTTAGTTTTACTAGCTTGTCAGAAATTTCTATTGTATCTGCTTTAGAGCCATCGATATTAAGAAGAGGAAATTTCATTTATTTTTTTCCCTTCTTAGCTACAGCAGCTTTAATTTTTGCTTCATGTTTTTCTTTAATAGTTTTTCTTGTAATGTTTTTAACTGACTCTCTTAAAATAACTGTAGAATTTTTAGAACCAGGTATAGATCCTTTAAGATATAATAGATTGTTTTCTAAATCTGATTTTACTACTTCAAGGTTTAACATCGTTCTTAATTTATCTCCCATATGTCCAGCCATTTTTTTTCCTTTAAAAACTTTTCCTGGATCTTGTCGCTGCCCCGTTGAACCATGGGATCTATGAGAAACTGATACTCCGTGAGAGGCTCTTAAACCACCAAAGTTCCATCTTTTCATCACACCTGCAAACCCTTTACCAATAGTTTTAGATCTAACGTCTAAAAATTTTTTATCTTTAAAAATTTCTAATCCTAATTCGTTACCTTCTTTGTACTGTTCATTGCTATCTACTCTAAATTCTTTAAGAATTTTTTTAGGTTCGGTATTTTTTTTTGCAAAATAACCTTTCATCTGTTTTGTGAGTTTTGAATTTTTAAGTTTGAAAAAACCAACTTTAACCGCATTATAACCTCTTTTTTCTTTGCTTATTAAGTCAAGTACTCTTCCTTTTTCAACTCTTATAACTGTTACAGGCACGGACTGTCCGCTTTCCATAAACTCTCTTGTCATTCCTATTTTTGTTCCTATTAATCCAATACTCATAATTTAAATTTTTATTTCAATATCTACCCCTGAAGCTAAATCTAATTTCATTAAAGCTTCAACTGTCTGAGGTGTTGGTTCAATTATATCTATTAATCTTTTGTGAGTTCTTGACTCAAATTGTTCTCTACTTTTTTTATCAATATGGGGAGATCTTAAAACCGTATATCTTTCTATTCTTGTTGGTAAAGGAATAGGGCCTTTAACCTGTGCTCCTGTTCTTTTAGCGGTATTCACTATCTCTTCAGTAGATAAATCTAGGATTTTGTTATCGTAAGCTTTTAAATGTATTCTGATATTCTGATTTTCCATAAGTTAAGCTAGTTTTTTTGTTACTTCGTCTTGTACATTTTGAGGAACTTTATCATAATGACTAAACTGCATTGTATATTGAGCTCTTCCTTGAGTTGAGGAACGTAAATTATTTATATAACCAAACATGTTAGCCAATGGAACTGTTGCATTGATTGCTGTAGCGTTACCTCTTGCTTCGGTTGATGCAACTTGACCTCTTCTACTATTTAAATCACCTATAACATCACCCATAAATTCTTCTGGTGTTACAACTTCAACTTTCATCATGGGTTCTAATAATTTCAAAGTTGCTTTTGTGCAAGCTTCTCTAAAACACATCCTAGATGCTATTTCAAAAGCTAGTACACTTGAGTCCACATCGTGGTGTAAACCATCTAAAATGGTTACCTTATAATCTATAACTGGAAAACCTGCTAAAATTCCACTATCAGCAACACTTAAGACACCTTTTTCTACACCTGGAATAAACTCTTTAGGAATTGCTCCACCTTTAATTTTATTATCAACTTCTCTACCTCTGCCAGGTTCCAAAGGCTCTACACTTAATGTTACCTTAGCAAATTGACCAGAACCACCACTTTGTTTTTTGTGAATATAAGTAACTTCAGATGAACCTAGAATTGTTTCTCTATAAGCTACTTGAGGCGCTCCAACATTAGCCTCTACTTTAAATTCTCTTTTCATTCTATCTACAATAATATCCAGATGAAGTTCGCCCATTCCTTTAATTATTGTTTGCCCTGACTCTTCATCAGAACTAACCCTGAAAGAAGGGTCTTCTTTTGCTAGTCTGTTTAAAGCTTCTCCCATTTTTTCTTGGTCGCCTTTTGTTTTTGGTTCTACAGCAATCTCAATTACTGGGTCTGGAAACTCCATGGGTTCTAATAGTATTGGTTTGTTTTGATCACATAATGTATGACCTGTAATAGTATTTTTTAAACCAGCTAAAGCAACAATGTCTCCAGTTGTTGCTTCTTTAATATCTTCTCTTGAATTTGCATGCATCAAAAGCATTCTTCCAACTCTTTCTGATTTTTCTGTAGAAGAATTATAAACAGCTGTACCTGCTTGAAGTTTTCCTGAATAAATTCTTATAAATGTTAATGAACCAACAAATGGATCATTAGCAACTTTAAACGCTAGAGCAGAAAATGGTTCGCTGTCTTCAAATTTCATTTGTAGTTTTTCCTCTGAGTTTAACTTGGTTGCTTCAATAGATCCTATATCTTTAGGACTTGGTAAATAATCAATTACTGCGTCTAACAAAGGTTGAACACCTTTATTTTTAAAAGCTGACCCAGTTAAGATAGGTACAAAATTAAAGTTTAATGTTCCTTTTCTTATACATTTAATCAATTCTGCTTCGGATGGTTCTTTGCCTTCTAAATATGCTTCCATTAATTTTTCATCTTCTTCTACTGCTGTTTCAACAAGGTTTTGTCTATATTCTTTAGCTTTTTCTTTAAGATCTTCTGGAATATCTACATAATCAAATTTAGCTCCAAGATCTTCATTCTGCCAAACAACACCTTTCATTTTAACTAAATCAATCACACCTTTTAGATCAGCTTCTGATCCTATTGGTAATTGGAGTGCCAATGGTTTGCATCCTAAACGTTCTCTAATCATGTCAACACACCTATAAAAATCTGCACCTGTTCTATCCAGCTTGTTTACAAAACAAATTCTTGGAACTTTATATTTATCAGCTTGTCTCCAAACTGTCTCTGATTGAGGTTCAACGCCAGCAACACCATCAAAGACTGCTACAGCACCATCTAAAACCTTTAAAGATCTTTCAACTTCAATAGTGAAATCTACGTGTCCAGGTGTATCGATGATATTAATTCTGTGGTCTCTCCAAAAACAAGTGGTAGCAGCAGATGTTATGGTGATACCTCTTTCTTGCTCTTGTTCCATCCAATCCATAGTTGCGGCTCCATCATGGACTTCACCAATTTTATGACTTTTTCCAGTATAGTATAAAACTCTTTCTGTAGTTGTAGTTTTTCCTGCATCTATGTGAGCCATAATACCAATGTTTCTATATTTATCTAAAGTATACTTGCCCATTTTTTATTACCATCTAAAATGAGCAAAAGCTTTATTTGACTCTGCCATTTTATGTGTATCTTCTCTTTTTTTTATTGCTGATCCTTTGTTTTGTGATGCATCTAATATTTCTGCATATAATCTTTCTGCCATAGTTTTGTTTTTTCTTTTTCTTGTTGCATCCATTATCCATCTAAGTGCTAAAGCTTGAGCTCTTTTAGCTTTAACTTCTACTGGAACCTGATAAGTGGCTCCTCCCACTCTTCGAGACCTACATTCTAAATTAGGTTTAACGTTGCTAATTGCTGTATTAAAAATTTTTAAAGGATCTTCATTGTTTTTAGATTTAATCTTATCCATAGCATCATAGAGTATTTTTTCAGCAGTTGATCTTTTTCCATCATACATTATTGAGTTTATAAACTTAGATATAACTTCAGAATGAAATTTAGGATCTGGATAAACTTTTCTTATCGGAGCTTTTCTTTTTCTAGACATAGATTATTTTGGTTTTTTAGCTCCATACAGAGACCTTCTTTGTTTTCTATTAGCAACACCTTGTGTGTCTAGATTTCCTCTTAAAATATGGTATCTAACTCCAGGTAAATCTTTAACTCTTCCACCTCGAAGTAAGACAACGGAATGTTCTTGTAAGTTGTGTCCTTCTCCAGGAATATAGGCGGTAACTTCGAAACCATTAGATAATCTTACCCTTGCTACTTTCCTTAATGCAGAGTTAGGTTTCTTGGGAGTAGTTGTGTAAACTTTTACGCAAACTCCTCGCTTTAAAGGCTGCTTCTCAAGTGCAGGGACTTTATTTCTAGCAACAGGTTTGATTCTACTTTTTTTAATTAATTGATTAATTGTTGGCATAATATGATTTTGAAGCAGAAATATAGGTAACCTACTATAATTTTGTTAGTGTTTAAGGCTTGAAACTACCTTACTTCTAACATTCAAAATGTGCCGTAAACTAACACTGAATTAATAAAAGTCAATATTTTATAGTATTTTTAATTAGAATTAAGCTGTCTGATCTGGCGCTTCTGGAGCCGATTCTAGCTCCTGCTTTTTTAATTCTTCTATTCTAGCTTTATCTTGCTCTCCAGCTTGCTTATCCCACTCGATTTTTGTTAACCCTGTACCAGCAGGTACCAATCTCCCTACGATAACATTTTCTTTTAATCCCTCTAAAGTATCTATTTTCCCTTTTATTGAAGCATCAGTTAAGACTCTTGTTGTTTCTTGAAAAGATGCAGCAGAAATAAATGAATTAGTTTGTAGAGATGCTTTTGTAATACCAAGTAAAACTCTTTCAAAAATAGCTGGTTTTTTGTTTTTATCTTTAAGTTTATCATTGATAACATTAATATCTAACAAATCGATAACTTCACCAGCTAGTAATTCAGAGTCTCCTGGATCTTTAACTTCAACTCTTTTTAACATCTGTCTTACAATAGTTTCAATATGCTTATCATTAATCACTACACCTTGAAGTCTATAAACTTCTTGAACCTCAGAAACAAAATACTCTGTTAATTTTTCTACTCCTAGAATTCTCAAAATGTCATGTGGTGCTGGACTACCGTCTAATAAATATTCTCCTTTTTTAATTTTTTCACCTTGGTTAAAATTTACATGCTTACCTTTAGGTATTAAATAATTTGAAGTTTCACCGTTAACAGATACAATTGAAATTTTTTGCTTTCCTCTAACTTCTTTACCGAATTCAATTACTCCATCATTCTCAGCAATAATAGCACTGTCTTTAGGTCTTCTTGCTTCGAATAACTCAGCTACTCTTGGTAAACCACCAGTTATATCTTTTGTTTTAGACGTTTCTTTTGGAAGTCTGGCTAAAACGTCACCAGCAGATATTTTTTGCCCATCTTTTACAGATAAAATTGTATCAGGCACTAAATAATATCTTGCTTCATTGCCGTCAGCTTTTTTTATTATTTCACCGCTGTCATTTCTTAAAGTAATTCTAGGTTTCAATTCAGAATTTTTTGATGAAGATTTCCAATCAGTAACTGATTTAGAAGATAGTCCAGTAGCATCATCTAATGTTTCAGTTAAAGAGCTTCCCTCCATTAAATCCATATAATTCGCAATTCCGCTGGTCTCAGCGATTACTGGTAATGTATACGGATCCCATTCTGCTATTTTTTTTCCTTTTTCAATTATGTCACCATCCTTAAAAAATAATTTTGATCCATAATTTACTTTATAAATCGCAAGTTGCCTTCCATTTTCATCTTCAATACTTAATTGTGTATTTCTACCCATAACAATTATATTTTTCTTAGAGTCTTCAATTAAATTTTTGTTAATAATATTTAACTTACCTTTTGTTTGAGACACAATTTGAGACTCTTCTTTAATTTGCGCAGTTCCACCTACGTGAAAGGTTCTCATAGTAAGTTGTGTACCTGGTTCACCTATTGATTGAGCTGCGATCATTCCCACAGCTTCTCCTATACTTACTAACTTACCTCTTGCTAAGTCTCTTCCATAACAAATTTGACAAACTCCACGTGTAGAAGCACAAGTAATTACTGAGTAAACATTTACTGATTTAACTCCAGCAGCATCAATTTTTTCACAATCAAATTCATCTATTAATTTTCCTTTTTTTATTATCACGTCTCCAGTTACTGGATTTTTTATGTTTTCAGCAATTACTCTTCCTAAAACTCTTTCGGACAAACTAACTAAGATGTTACCACCCTCAATAATTTCAGAAATTGTCACGGATGATCTTTTTTTTGGATCACATTCAGCTTTTGTAATCTGTACGTCTTGTGCAACGTCACAAAGTCTTCTTGTCAGATAACCTGAATTAGCTGTTTTTAAAGCAGTATCAGCTAGACCTTTTCTAGCTCCGTGGGTTGAATTAAAATATTCTAAAACTGATAACCCTTCTTTAAAATTTGAAATAATAGGTGTTTCGATAATTTCGCCTGATGGTTTAGCTATTAAACCTCTCATCCCAGCTAATTGTTTCATCTGAGCCTGGGATCCTCTAGCACCAGAGTCTGCCATCATATACACTGAGTTCGTTTCGATCCTGTCATCATCATTTATTTTTTCTGCAGAGGATATTTCTTTCATCATTTCGTTTGCTACTGTGTCAGTGCATTTTGACCAAATATCCACTACCTTATTGTACTTTTCTCCTCTAGTTATAAGACCATCCGCATATTGTTTTTCATATTCTTCGATTTGTTTTTTTGTGCTGCTTATTAATTTTTCTTTTGTTTGAGGAATTATTAGGTCATCTTTTCCAAATGAAATTCCAGCTTTGAAAGCGTGTTTAAAACCTAGTGTTTTTATTCTATCACAAAAAATTACAGTCTCTTTTTGACCGCAATATCTGAAAATTGTGTCAATTACTTCTGATACGTTTCTTTTTGTTAATAGTTTATTTACTAAAGCAAATTTTATATTATGGTTTTTCGGCAAAATATTAGCTAGTAAAAATCTGCCTGCTGTACTTGTGTATTTTTCTTTTAAAAGATTTCCATTTTTATCAATAGTTTCATACGTTGAAATTATTTTAGAATGTAAACTTATTGATTTATTTTCTAAAGCTTGCTCTATCTCTTCAATGCTTGAAAAAATTCCTTTAGGTTTTTTTTCGTTTTCTTCAGCTTGTGAAAGATAATAAATACCCAAGACTATATCCTGACTTGGTACAATTATAGGTTTCCCATTTGAAGGGCTTAATATATTATTTGTTGACATCATTAATACTCTCGCCTCTAATTGAGCTTCCAAACTAAGAGGAATATGTACAGCCATTTGATCACCATCAAAATCCGCATTAAAAGCTGCACAAACTAGTGGGTGCAGCTCTATTGCATTACCTTCAATAAGTTTTGCTTCAAAAGCTTGAACACCTAACCTGTGGAGTGTTGGAGCTCTATTTAAAAGAATTGGATGTTCTCTAATTATATGTTCTAGAGAATCCCAAACTTCGCTTTTCTCTTTTTCTACTAATCGTTTTGCTTGCTTAATAGTTGTTGCAAGACCTAATTTATCTAATCTAGCATATAAAAAAGGTTTAAATAATTCTAAAGCCATTTTTTTTGGCAATCCACACTGGTGTAATTTTAATTCAGGACCAACTACAATTACAGATCTTCCTGAGTAATCAACTCTCTTTCCTAGTAAATTTTGTCTAAACCTACCTTGTTTCCCTTTAAGCATTTCTGCTAAAGATTTTAATGGTCTCTTGCCAGTTCCCGTAATTACTCTGCCTCTTCTACCATTGTCAAATAGTGCGTCTACTGATTCTTGAAGCATTCTTTTTTCGTTTCTAACAATTATGTCAGGGGCCTTAAGTTCCAAAAGTCTTTTTAATCTATTGTTTCTATTAATTACTCTTCTATACAAATCATTTAAATCAGATGTAGCAAATCGTCCCCCATCTAGTGGTACTAATGGTCTTAGTTCTGGCGGTATAACTGGAACTGAGGTTAAAATCATCCACTCAGGTTTGTTTCCAGAGTTTAAAAAAGACTCGATCAGCTTTAACCTTTTGATTGTTCTCTCTTCTGTAACTTTAGATTTTATTTCTTTTAAAGACTCTCTTAATTTTAGTTGTTCTTTCTTAAGATCTAAATTTAACAAAATTTCTCTAACAGCTTCAGCCCCAATGCCTGCTGTAAAAGCATCTTCTCCAAATTCTTCTTGGGCTTTGATTAATGCTTCCTCAGAAATTAGTTGACCTTTTTTAAGAGTAGTTAATCCAGGTTCAATTATAATGAAACTCTCGAAGTACAACACTTTTTCGACTTCTTTTAATTTCATATCAATAGCCAAAGAAATTCTGCTTGGCAAAGATTTTAAGAACCAAATATGAGCAACTGGACAAGCAAGATCTATATGTCCCATTCTTTCTCTTCTTACATTAGATTTTGTAACTTCAACTCCACATTTTTCGCAAATAATTCCTCTAAATTTCATTCTTTTGTATTTTCCGCATAAACACTCATAATCTTTGACAGGACCGAAAATTCTTGAACAGAATAATCCATCTTTTTCTGGTCTAAAAGTTCTATAATTAATTGTTTCTGGTTTTTTTATTTCACCGAATGACCAAGATTTTATTTTTTCTGGGCTCGCTAAAGTTATTTTAATACTGTTAAAATTGTTCTCTTTGGAGATATTTTGGTTTTGAAAATCTTTTGTTAAGTTTTTTTCCATAAATAAAATTAATTTAGTTCTATATTTAGGCCAAGAGCTCTAATTTCTTTTACTAAAACGTTAAATGACTCTGGTACTCCAGACTCAAAATTATTATTTCCTTTAACAATAGTTTCATAAACTTTTGTTCTTCCTGCTACATCATCAGA
>MDTB01054973.1_pt1 | contig 18437 bp, 16 predicted proteins | sample 811161 | NCBI WGS metagenome assembly MDTB01 (sample SAMN05326650, study PRJNA326480) | marine metagenome | isolation source: seawater | place: Mediterranean Sea | collected 2009
CTTAAATCTGAGGGGAAAGAATCCGGTGATTTAATTTCGGATATGTTACGACCAAAAGGTGCTACTAAAATTATTGATATTTTAGTAAGACTCGCAGCTATAGATGATGAAATTGCGCAGGAAGAAATTGATCTAATTAATCAATTTGCCACAAAGTGGGATATAAATATTCCTGAATTAAAACCAGGAAAACCTGAAAAGGTAACAAACCTTGTTGAGTTAAAATCCATTGTCCAGTCTTATTTGGATGAAGGTCCCGACACTGAAGTAGCTGAAGGCTTGGTCGATCTAATAAATATGATGGCAGAGGCGGACGATGAAGTTACAAAAGAGGAAGCGATGGCTGTATCTGAATTTACAGGGATGATAGCACACTATGTTGGTTCTGAAAAAGGTGGGAAAATTGACATGTATGAGGTGAATATTGTACCACAAGATGATAAACAAATTGATGCCGTAAAAGAAATACTTCCAGAATTGGACGTGGTGATAGATCGAGGTGGAAAAGTATTCAAAATTGGAAGATATTTTTCTGAAGATTATGCTGAAGCTGTTTGTGAAAAATATATTACTCTTGGCCTTTATTCAGTTACTTCAAAGGTAACCGTTGATTTTAACAAAGAATAATTGAATTTATTATACACACTATTTTTAATTCATAAAGAAAATAAATGTTATATTTCATATTAGGAATTCTTGCTCCCGTATTTTTAAATCTGATCCATTTATTAGTTGGTATTTATTTAGTCGTGAAACGCGGATCCATAATTTCCCTTGGATTTACGGGAATCGGTTTTGTTACGAAGACTATAGGTATGCTATTTCTAACATGGCTTGGAGTTGGTCATTTTCAATTAAATTTTAAAATATTTGTTCCATTATTATCATTTTTTTGGTTCTTTACACATATTGTAGAAGCATTTATAATCCAACATTACATGAAAAAAAATGAGAGTGATTTGATTAAATCTGTCCAGATTTAATCAAATTCTCTTAAAACAATAGTTTATTCAAGGATCAACAGTTTCTATTAGTTCTCAATGTTTTATCATAATAAATTAGAAAACTAACAAGTTGTTAATTATTTAAAATCAATAGTCTTCTGTTCATTGAAACTTAAAAGATTAAAAAAATATATAATTTTTAATAATGTATTAAGGTATCCCATGCTCTCAAAAAAAACTACAACATTTTCTCTTTCTACTCTTTTCGTTATTAATATTATCATTGGTGCGGATATTTACGCTCCTCAACCATTTAAAGAAATAATGGATGATCAAATTTCGATCAATTGGGAACCTAACCCTGTCTCTTCAATACAAAATAGAGCTCATGTAGTTTTTGTAGATGCTGCGGGGACATATTGCTTACAAATCAGCCCTGAGCTAATAGGTGGCATTTCCGTCCATGAGGTAAGCGAAATGGAGAATGGAACCGCTACATATGGTGAGGTATTAAGATCGATGTTTCAATTGCTGGATTTAAACATCTCCTCTTTAGATACAGACCCATTAACAGAAACGTATACAATCCATCCCGAGTTGGCATCTTATTTTGCCATTGATTATGATGGAGGTGAACTTGTCATTACGGATAAGTCATCTTTTTATCACACAGAACAAGATAATTCAGCATATTTAGTATTTACATTAGAGGGAACCTCATCTACCACGAAATTGCGGGCATCATCGAGATATGAATATGATTCTCTGTCTGAATCCTATGTTCTAGATAATACCTGGGAAGATCATTGGGTTGTATTAGGTGAAGACCAGACAGTGATACTAACGGCTGTTGTGAGTGAAGCAACAGAATGGACTGTTGCCGATGCGAGGGAATTAATAGAAATAGGAGTTGATGCTGGGGATGATTTCAATCCTGGATCTACCTCATGGCAGTCAAATTCTTTTGCTGCATATCCAACAAACGCAAATACAGGAGAATTATCCGCATGGGACTATTACGAAAGCCCATTAAAGACCTCTCAGTTCTATAATAATGTAGATGATGATTATCAAAATCAACTTGGACATTCAGTTTCAGCAAGTGCCCATGCCTCCAGCGTATTGGATGTTATCAATCAAAACTTGTTGGATTTAGGAGAAAGCATGCGCTATAGCAAGGAGACCTATGTGACTTTCAGAGAAGCCCTGTTAAACAATGATTTCAGCAGCATAGATCTTTACAATTCAGTTCACGGAGAACGAACAGTAGAACATGTGTATTTCACAAGCTCATTCGATGACGATGGGGAGTATCATCCATTTATGGTAATAGCAACGCACAATGCGCCATCGGGACCACAATTTTTAATTGACGTTGCTCGTCCTCCAGGTGATGGAACAGCTGGATTGAGTTATGATGAACAAACAGTTACCAGGAATGCAGTTCTAGAACAAAAATTAGTTAAAATTCCAATACGTGATTATGGTTTGATAACAAATTTAACGGAAAATGATCTATCTGAATATAATAGCCTAGCTTTAGACGAAGGTATTTCCGAATCTGGTTGGACGGTTGATAACTACACAAGTACTTCATCAACAGGAATTGCTGTTGATGGTGTTATTATATACCCAGCGTCAAACAATGTTTTGATTTATGCATCATTAGCAGCGGAGATCACATCAACAGGAATTCATGTTGGTAGAGGAATGGGGTTTCATTACCATGCCGATGGGCATGCCTTTAACGGAAATGGAATTAATTTGTACAACAGCTCTGATTACGTAGGTAGAGCCCATCCGCCCCTCATTGCTTTCGTTTTTGATGGTATTGCTATTTATGGCACCTATGGTGAGGATCAAAACACAATGGACGGAGCATCAGAAGATTTAGATGATTATGGCGGACATGACCATGATGATTATGGATATCATCAACACGCATTTAGCAAAGAATGTGAACAGCAAAATGGACCAAATTCTTACACTTTTACTCAAAATTTTCTACAAAGAGGTGCTTTCAGAGGACTCATCAATGATGTACCAGGATTTTTAAATAATAATACAAATCAATTTATGGACAATGATTTGAAACAGTATGTTGGCGGATCTGGTACCTCGCAGCTTTTCATCAAGACTAAAAAGGGTTTGTTTCCAAATCAAATTACTGTTTCTCAAAATTATCCTAATCCGTTTAACCCAACAACGGAAATTCAATATAATCTAAAAAATAATGAATATATAAGTATTAATATCACCGATATCAAAGGAAGTCACATAAAGCAACTAGAAAAGTCCAACAAGGAAGCTGGAGAACACTTTATACAGTGGAATGGCACCAATGATTTAGGAAGTTATGTTTCTGCAGGTGTATACTTTTTTACGATTGAGACAGAGAGTGAGTATCAAGCTAGAAAAATGGTTTTATTAAAATAAGTATGGTTAAACGATCATTTCTTAGATGAGTCTTGAAGATCTTTTAATGAATAAAAAATTAGTTTATCTATTGATCTTTTTCCTTACTATTGGTTGTGGAGATGAAAATAACTCTGATGAGCTTTGTTGCAATTCTGATTGTATCGAAGTGGTAGCGTTTGATGATGCTCTAGGCGATTGTTCTTCTTCACTTGATTATGAAACTGAATTTTCCATAAGTACCATGAACACAGTTAGAACAATAATTTCAAACAATATCCCCAGCCATGATGTAGGTCTTTTTGGTAATTATCAAGGTAGTCTAAATCCGAATACAATTACACCTCAAAATAGTACTTACGAGGTTTCGTTGAACCCAGTTCAAGCTAACTCAAAAAGCTCAGTTATTAAATAATGGTCCAGCTTATTCTTTTGGGATTCTGTTAAACGGTATTGAATTAGACCCTGTAGCAGCGGAGCCTTGGCCTCACACAAAGCCTGTTGGCTCTAGTCACAATTGGGCGTGGAATCTAGAAGCCACAACTGCTGGTTTAGGGTTAGATTGTAATAATGCGCACGTACAGCCAACCGGAAAATATCATTATCATGGTACACCGATTAAGCACTTAGATCAATTAATGTACGATCCGCCTTTCATGCTACTGATTGGATATGCCGCAGATGGATTTCCTATCTATCACCACTATGGATTTTCAGTTTCTTTTGACAATACTTCTTCCGTGGAAAAACTAACCTCAAGTTACCAATTAAAAACTGGTGAAAGACCTGGAGATGGGGATAATGCACCTTGCGGTAACTATAATGGGGTGTACACTGCAGATTACGTATATGTAGAAGGTTCAGAACATCTCGATGAGTGTAATGGAAGAGAGGGTGTTACCACTGAATTTCCTAATGGAACCTATTATTATGTTATTACGGATACATACCCAGGAATTCCCAGATGTTTTGTTGGAACTCCTTCATCTGACTTTACTATAGGACCTGGTTAAATGATAAATTGCGTGAATTTCAATCAAATCTAGGTTCTATTCAATGCAATCTGTTAATCTGATAAAGTAATTATATTACTTAATTTTTAAAATATTTTTCTAAACTTAAAATTTATTCCTGTTCGTTCGTTTTTTTATTAAATGTAAATAATAAGTTCTATTATAGCTAAATTAATATCAATTCGTCAGGATATATAATTTGGACAAAAAAACTAAATATGATTTAGTAGTTTATGGTGCAACGGGTTTTACCGGCAGGCTTATTGTAGATTATATCATTCAGGAATATGGTGTAAATAATAATGACTTTAGTTGGGCCATAGCTGGGAGAAATAAGAAATCTTTATCTAAAATAAGAGGCTCCTATGAATCTTTTGACCCTAAATCAAAAAATATTCCAATTATTCTTGCTAATTGTGAAGATCCTGATTCTCTGGATCGGATGACCTCCTCATGTAGTATTATTATTTCAACAGTAGGTCCTTATTTAAAGTATGGATCCTATCTGGTCGAATCATGTGTTAAAAATAAGACACATTATTGCGATTTAACAGGTGAAGCCCAATTCATAAGGCAATCTATTGTTAAGAATGACTCAAAAGCAAAATTAAATAAAGTGAAAGTAGTCCATTGTTGTGGTTTTGATTCATTGCCTTCTGACCTTGGTGTTCAGATGTTACAATCAAGTTCAATTAAAAAATTTAATGAACCCTGTAATTATGTTACAACGTATGCATCAGCTAGAGGTGGGTTAAGTGGCGGAACTTTTTCCAGTATGATTAATATTTTCGATCATATTAAGTTGAATCCGGATTCAAAGCATATTTTTAAAAATCTATATTGTCTCGATACTAATGAGGATAACCTTTTATCTGTTTCAAGAAAGAGTTTAAAAAGTATAATATGGAGCAGTGAGGAAGAAGGATGGTTGTGTCCTTTTATTATGTCTGGGATTAATAGCAGGGTTGTTTATAAAACAAATTCTATATCTGATTTTCAATATGGAACTGATTTTTCATATTCGGAGGTTTCGTTTTTTGAAAAAGGAATTTCTGGCTTTCTAAACGCATGTAAACTTTATATAAGTTTGATTATTTTAAGAATTGCGTTGAGTTTTTCTCCTTTACTATACTTACTTCGTTTATTTTATATTCCTAAACCAGGAAAGGGACCAAGTAAAGAAATTATGCATAATGGATATTTTAAAATGAGAATAAAAGGACAAACATCCAATCAAGATACTTCCCAAGTAACGGTATATGGAAATAGTGACCCAGGGTATTCAGCTACGGCTAAAATGATTACAGAGTCAGCGCTTTCAATTTTATTAAATAAAGATGAAATTCCTGAATCGTTTGGAGTACTTACGCCTGCATCAGCAATAGGGCCAATTGTAATAGGTCGATTAAAAACAAAAGGAATAACATTTACAATCGATATTTAATGGTAAAATGAATTCTATAAGTATTTTTGAAATTTTTAAAATTGGATTGGGACCTTCAAGCTCTCATGCAATGGGTCCGTGGAATGCTGCAAAGGATTTTTTGTATCAAATAAAGCTTGATAGAAAATCTTTAAAAACAATAATAAATATAGATGTAGAATTATATGGATCATTAGCTAAGACGGGAATTGGTCATGGTACCGATAAAGCCATAATGATGGGTTTATGTGGGTATGATATCGAAATATTTAATGCTAAAGACTTAAATACAAATATTGAACGCATAGAGAATAGCGGAAAAATAATTCTTTTAGGTGAAAAAGAAATTCAATTTATACCAAAAAAAAATATAATTTTTAATAGAGAAGATACATCATTTACTCATCCTAATATGATGAAGTTCATAGTAGAATATTCCAATGCTATTTCAAACACGGAAACCTATTTCTCCATAGGTGGTGGGTTTATTGAAAAAGAAGGAAAAAAAAATAATATAGAAAAAGAAAAGGCTGAAATACCATTTCCAGTAGAAACTGCTTCGGACATGATACATTGGTGTGAACTAGAAAATAAAACTATTGCTCAAATCTCATTAGATAATGAAATGCAATGGAACAATAAAATTCAAATTTATAATCGCATCGATTTTCTTTGGAAAACAATGCTTTCATCTATCTATGAAGGTTGCACAACCACAGGAACCTTACCTGGTGGTTTAAATGTAGAGAGACGTGCTGCTCAACTCTGCCATGATTTATTAGGATTAAATGAGTTTTCTTCGCAACAAGAATGGATGGACGTTATTCAAAAGCAACCGAATGATATGGAAACAGTAATGAAGTGGGTAAGTTGTTATGCTCTAGCTGTAAATGAGGTGAATGCCTCTTATGGAAAAATTGTAACGGCACCAACTAATGGTGCAGCTGGCGTTATCCCATCAGTTCTATTATATGATTATATTTTTAGAAAAAAAGATAAACCAAAAAACATAAGAGAATTTTTTTTAGTAGCTGGTGAAATTGGGATGCTCTTCAAAAAGGGAGCGACTATTTCTGCAGCTGCTGGAGGATGTCAAGCAGAAATAGGTGTTTCAAGTGCAATGGCAGCAGGAGCGCTAGCTAATTCTATGGGTGGTAATATTCACCAAGTATTAATGGCAGCAGAAATAGCGATGGAACATCATCTCGGATTGTCTTGTGACCCTATTGGTGGTTTGGTTCAAATACCCTGCATAGAACGAAATACAATGGGGGCAATTAAAGCAATTACAGCGGCTCAACTATCGTGTCATACAGATCCTAGCAATGCAAAAGTCTCTTTAGATGATGTCATTAAAACAATGTGGGAGACTTCAAAAGATATGTTAAGTAAGTATAAAGAAACATCAGAAGGTGGTCTTGCTTTACAGATTCCAATAAACCAAGCAGAATGTTAGATTAATTTTTTTCAAAGATTTGAAGATTAAGTTATTAAAATATAGTGTTTTAGTATTTCATATCCTCATTGCCCAAACGAAGCCGGTAAGTGGCTACGTATTGAATACACTAGGGGAGCCACTATCCAATGTTAATATAACTTCAAAACCTTCAAAATCAGGTACTCAAACAGATCAAGATGGAAGATTTTATATTATTATACCAATTACGGACCATCAATTATTATTTCAATATATAGGTTACGAAACCTTAAGAGTAAATGTTGTTCTTTTTAAAAACGAATCAAATATTATTTTAAAAGAAACAATAATAGAATTGGATTCTTTAGTTGTAGAAGAAAATAAAATTAAACAATTCGATTCTGATAAAGAGAAAAATAGTGTTTCTTATATTGATTCAGAAAATTTAGTCAATAAAGGAGCAACCGATCTTGCAGATGGATTATACTTCGATCAATCTATTATTTTAAATGAAACTATTACTGGTCGTAAAACACTATCTGTTCGTGGATCAGCATCAAATGAGCTTGCTATATTCTATGATGGGATACGGATAAATAGAATAGGTGACCCTATGGTGGATTTATCTGTTTTTCCAACATCAAGTTTTAAGGGAATAGAAATCTTGAAAGGTTCTCATGAAAGCGCAATGTCATCTTCTGGATCTATTAACCTTATTCCAAACGTAATATATCGAAATAATATTTCTTTTAAGCAACAATTTGGTACATATGATTATGGTGGTTATGATGGGGTTGGTTCACTATCATTTAAAAATATTTCTGCTAATTACGGTATTTCTGAATCACAATATTCTCAATCATATACAGATACAACTAGCCAAGATCTTAATACTTCAGTAAAAAGAGATTATATAAACGTAGGTTATAAGAATAATAATAATTTAAATATTAATTTTATGTCTTATAATCATAAAAAATATTTTAACAATTACAGAAGTGAGGATTCGATAAGCTTTAACTCAAAAGCTTATATATTTAAATTATCCCAATATAGTATTTTGAATAGCAATATTTTTTTATATGGTATGTACCAAAATCAAAAGGGATTAGACAATTTAAATTTACTTAATAGAAGCAAAGTTTCAGAAAATAGGGAATTTGGATTTGAACTTTTTAAGAAGATAAAAAATGCAGATTTAAAAATTTCCTCTCAAACTTCACTACTCAATTTTGAATGGGATATTCCTGAGGGAAAAGTGGTAACTGAAAGACAAAATGCAGTTTTAACAGGATCCTTTGAGTTGAATAAGCCAGATCAGGAAGATAAGCTTATTTTAAAAGATTTAAAATTAGTCCTCAGTAATCACCGTATTACGGATGAAACAGATACCACAAAAAGCATAGATATTCCATATCAATTTTGGGAGAATAATAATTTTAATTTTACGATGTCATTTTTGAGAAAATCTCTTCAAAAAAGAACATATTATTATTTAAACTTTACAAGTACGTTTAGGTCACCAAGCTTATATGAAACCTTAAGTAGCAAAACGGAGAATTTTCTCAATACAACTTTAACATTAGAGCCTGAACAAAAATCTACATTTGAATTAGGATATAGACGAAATAGAAATCCAAGAGTAGGCGAGAGTTCATATGAATTAAATACTTCATTTTTTTATTATAATTATTTAAATAAGATGAAAAAAATTATTATTTCAGGTACTCCCGCTCAAATCACTGTGAATTCTGGGGAAGCACATATTTTTGGTTTTGATTCAAAATTAAAACTAAAACCAAATGTTAGTTGGATCTCCTTCAAGTTTCTTTTATCAAATTATTTTTACTCAGATCCATTTAGTTTTCCAATGCAGCCAGATAAGGTTTTTAAGAATATTATTACTCTAAATACAAAATTGGTTAATATTGATTTAATAAATAGAAATGAAGGAGTGAAAGTGTTGTCATCAATTAAGTCAGATGGTACTATTATTACAAATAGCCTTGAACCAAATATAGGGTTTGATTGTACTATTTTTAAAGAAATCAATTATAAGTTTTTAAAATTTTCAGTAAGTATGAGCGGAAAAAATCTCTTAACTGAAGAAACCTCAATAGGTGGAATATCCATTTATGATAAGAGATATTATTTTTCAATAAATGTTTCTATTTAAAAAAATAATATTTCTAAAAATTTTGACGATTTTTGGATGTACTAATAATCCGTTCTGGGATGATTTTAACCGTAAAGAAAACCAATTAAAAGGCCAGATTATTACAATTGGTTCTAATATTCATCATCCAGTTTTAGTTTGGGATGATTATTCATTTAGCTTCACAGAAACTGATAGTCTTGGCTTCTTCTCATTAGATTTATATGATGTTTACAATGATCTTCAATCTGTATCTGGCGAATTGAAAGTTTACTTTTATGCTTTAAACTATAATTTAGATTCAGCATCAGCATTTCTCGCGGGAGGTTTATTATCCAAAAATCAAACAGATTTTAACAGAAATGGAAACTTAACAAAAGTTATTGAATTAAATAAAAAAATAAATGTTGAAATGAATTCTTTAAGTGATGAACTAAATAGTTATGACACCCTTCGAATTCAGTACGACATAGAAATTATTGAACCGATTACTATTAAATCTTACATTTTTATTGACCAATACATCCATTATGAATCTGGGTTATTTTTTTCAAACCTAGAGACGAATCAGATAACTAAATACAATCATTCCAGTATTAGTGAGGATGGGTTCTTAATCGAGGATCAGTTAAAATATACGAATTATGATATCAGAGGTAATTATCGATGGAATTATTTAATTCCCTATGAAAAACTATCACTTGAGACAGGTTCTTATATAATAAAACCTTATTATACAATCATTGATAATTTTTATACATTCTTCTATTCTGAAATGGATGAAGAATTATATTCATTTGAATATGATAAAAATTATTTAAACATCCCATCTGATATTAAAGCTGATACTCTAATTATTAATTGAAAATAATAAAAGATTTTAATTTCTAGAGTTCAAAAAGTTAAACTAACTTAGGATATAATATTTTACAATTATTGGAGCATTTAGTACTATGTCAAACAATGTATACGAATTTAACGACACTAATTTTGAAAGCGATGTGGAGAATTCTGACTTACCGGTCTTAATAGATTTTTGGGCTACTTGGTGTGGTCCTTGTAAAGCAATCGCTCCTATTGTTGAAGAAATTGCGAGTGATTTTGAAGGAAAAGTAAAGGTAGGAAAAGTTGATGTCGATAAGAATCAAAATACAGCCATGAAATTTGGTGTAAGGAGTATTCCCACGCTTTTAGTTATCAAAAATGGGGAGGTAGTAAATCAATTAGTTGGTGCTGTTCCCAAAAATAACATCACTGATATATTAAATGAAGTTTTATAAAAAACACAACAAGCTAGAAGGAAAATGAAGCGAAAAACAATCATTATTGGCTCGGGTCCAGCTGGATTAACAGCTGCAATTTACCTAGCTAGAGCGAACTTAAATCCATTGGTATTCGAAGGTTCCCAACCAGGAGGACAATTAACAATTACAACAGATGTTGAAAATTATCCTGGGTTTCCGGATGGAATAATGGGTCCAGATATGATGGATGAGTTTAGAAAGCAAGCCAAAAAATTTGGAGCAGAATGTCAATATCAGACAGTTGATAAGGTCAATCTCAAAGGCTCAACTTTTGAAGTTTTTTCTAATGATCAGAAATACTTCGCTGAATCAATTATTATCTCTACGGGAGCCTCAGCCAGATTGTTAGGTCTGAAATCTGAATCCGAGCTAATGGGAAATGGAGTTTCTGCATGTGCTACTTGTGATGGCTTTTTTTTCAAAAATAAAAAAGTGGTCGTAGTGGGTGGGGGAGACTCTGCCATGGAAGAGGCATCTTTCTTAACTAAATTTGCATCAGAAGTGACAATTGTTCACAGAAGAGACGAATTTAGAGCTTCCAAAATAATGGTAGATAGAGTTATATCTAATCCTAAAATTAACGTTTCCTATAATTCTTCAGTTAAAGATATTATTGGAACTAAAGATACTGGAGTTACTTCTATATTAATTGAAGATACAGTTACGAAGAAAGTAACGGAAAAAAAATGTGATGGTATTTTTATGGCAATAGGACACATACCCAATACACAACTTTTTAAAGATGTTTTAGAATTAGATGATGCTGGATATATAATTACAAAGCCCGACTCTACTTATACCAATATTGAAGGTGTATTTGCATGTGGTGACGTTCAGGATCATACTTACAGGCAAGCTGTAACAGCAGCTGGATCTGGGTGCATGGCAGCATTAGATGCAGAGAGGTGGTTAGAGACATAATAATTTGATTTTTTCTTATTCCTAATGGTTTAATACCTAAAGGTAAAAAAATGAATCAAACAAAAAGACTTATTTTTAAGTTAAAAGGTTTAGAAAAATCCTTCGGAAACGAAAACTTTTTGAAGGTGAGTAAGTTAGAAGTACATCCAGGTACTATTTATGGAATTGTGGGTACTGTTGGGAGCGGTAAAACAACCTTGTTAAATATCTTGTCCGGTGTAACAGCTCAGAATAGCGGCACAATGCTTTACGATAACCACCCTTACAAGAAGAATTGGTTGGGAAAGCCTATTCCAGATAAAGATGTTTATTATTCAAAAAATAATAAATTAATAAAATCTACTAATTTAGTTGCTTCTTATATCAAAAAACATTTCAAAAAAAAGCATAATACCCTCAAAAAACGTTACTTTAATGAGGGTAGTTTTAAATCTTTATGGTCAAGGAAGATAAGCCAAATTTCATCTGCAGAATTAAACTGGCTAGGTACAATTTTGGCTTGTGAAGAAGATCCAAGAGTTTTGCTTATTGATGATTATGGTATGTATTTCAGTAACAATATGGAAAAAGATTTTAGAAATAAAATCACGAAAATGAATCGTACACTTGGAACAACAATAATACTCAGCTCACCTGATGATCATTATTTAAAGCATTTTGTCTCGGTTCTGGTATATTTAGATCATGGGCATATATCAAAAATAAGACCTGGGGTTTCGAGAAAACCGAATCGAAGCACTAAAAAAAATAGATCAAATAAATATAACCGAAGTTCTAAAAATAAACGTTTATATAAAAAAAGTAAGCCTTGATTTTTATTTTTTTAATTGATAAGGATAATTGAGCCTAAAAACTAATGAAGATCAATGACTTTTTTAAATCAATAGTTTTTTTAATCCTTAGCCTTTATGCACAGCCAGATTCTCGCTTTAGACCATTCGATTGGGTCTTATATCATGGTTCTGGGAAAATTAATTCAATTTCTGAAGGATATAACTTTGTATATGTGGGTACTGAGGATGGTGGTATAAAAAGATTTAATACGTTCAGTTTGAATTTTGATGATCCAATCACTGTGGCTCAGGGTTTAAAAAATAATAAAATAAGAGCAGTTCATTTCGATAAGGAGACAGGTTGCCTCTGGGCTGCAACACCCAAATTTTTGAATTATAGTTTTTCGCGTGAAGGTAATTGGTTTTCAGTTAGCTTAGAATCTTTGGGTTTGAGTAGATATGAAAAAATAAAAAAAATAGGTTCTTCTGTAGGATATATTTGGTTAGAACTCAATTCTACTTACGTTAAGTTAGATCATACAAACGGCTCTTTGATAAGTACCTATCCCAGACCTGATGAATTATCTATTAATTGGAGTAGTGGCACAGAACCACTAAATAATAAAGTAAAGAAAATATTATTAGAATTTTCATTTTCAGAGGGGTGGATGTTTCTAGATAATAGTTTAATTGATAAACTCGGTAGGCGATTTGATATAGAAACATACTACCATGCAAGGCATGGTAGTATGTTTCTAGGTTCAGAAAATGGAACATTTTTCTATGGAACAGATGTTATGCAAGTTTTCCATCCGATAAATCCTGATATTAATAATTTTGATGTCTCAGCACTTGGAAATTTTGAAGATGAATTATTTTTAGGTAGTATAGACTACATCAATTCAAAATCAATTACTCAAATAGATACATGGAATCAGAAAATAGTATCCTTTGATTTTGAAGAAACAATAAACATGATTCCTACCTCTGTGTATGCAATTAATGCTTCTGATAATGAACTTTGGGTTGGTGGGGAGGATCTCTTGTTATCATATAATAGGGAAAAAGATTTTTGGCGTACATATGGTTTAGAAACTGGAATACCCACAGGTAAGGTTTTAGATATTAATGTTGATAGTTCACATGTATGGATAGCCTCATCTGGTGGCCTAAGTAGAATTTCACGTAAAGATAAAAAGATAGATCCGGTTGGTTTTGAATATCTATTTTCTGGAATGCCAGTATACCAAGTTAAAAGCCAAAAAGATTTTTTATGGATTGGAGCGTGGTCTGGTATTTATTTATATTCTAAATTATCTCCCCAATTAAAAAATGGAATGGAGCTTGGACAAAGATATTTTGATCAAAAAATTACTCGTGTTACAGCGATTAAAGAATTTAAAGATTCCGTTTACATTGTTGGTGATCTGGGGATAGTGAAGTATGATTTTGATTCTTCAATGTGGGATTTGATATTTAATGCAGCGATTTATAAAAATAAAATGGTCTATGACATAGAAGTAAATAAAAATAATATTTTTATTGGAACCTCTGATGGAATTACAAAAATAAATGAAAAAACTGGTTTTGTGAGGGAATTTAATTTTCCATTTTTAAAACAGGTTAATGATATTGTAATTATTGATAATTACCTATGGGCTGGAACGAATGGCGGCCTTGTAAAATTTAAATGGAAAGCAAGCTTATGAAATTTTTATTATCAGTTACAAACTTATTAATTTTCACGAGTAGCTTAGTACTCGCGCAAAATTTCAAATCAAAAAGTAAAAGAAAAATAAGTGTCGAAAAGTATATCTTAGCACCGTTTGTAGAAGCAATTCATGAAGATTCAATAAAAATAGTTACCTTTGTAGAAATACCATATAGTTCACTTCAATTTATTAAAAAAGGAACTAATTATGTTGCCAATTATCAAGTTACAATTTCACTAAAATATAAAAAAGGTGACAATATTTATAATAAAGTATGGATTGATTCAATGATGGTTCAAAATTACGACGATTCGAGGTCATTTTATAAAAATTCAAAGCATCAATTTTCAATTAATGTAAAAAATGACGGACATTATATCGTTTTAAGTGAGTTGCAGGATTTAGATACACGAAAAAAGGGTATTATTAAAAAAGAAGTTGATTCGCGTAAGTTTAGAAAAAAGCCAACTATTTTAAAACCCATATTTTTACTTGACCTCGAAGGTGATTGGGGATTTAAAAAGGATAAAATTCCAACGAAAGGAATTAGAGTTAGAGAATATGGTAAAGGAGTTGACTTAATACTTAATGGATTTATCAAGAAAAGTCCGTATGAAATTAAATTATATGCTACCAATAATAATTCAGTGGATAGTTTGATTCATTCTGAGCTTGGTAATGGGAAAAATGGATATTTTAATCATTCTGTATTTATTTCTTCAAAACATTTAGAAAATATAAAAAATAATTTCAAGGTATTAATTTATCAGGATGGGAAAAAGTTTGAAAGAGAATTTGCTTTTGGTACTTTTAAATCTGGTGTCGCCAATTCAGTAAATGATATAGACCTTGCAATTAAGCAGATGAAATATCTTATTTCGAAAGAAGAAGCTAATATGTTTAAATCGAAAAATAAATCTGAGCGTGAAAACTTATTCAATCAGATTTGGAAAAAATTAGACCCAACACCTGAAAGTGATTATAATGAATTAATGGAAGAATATTTTGAAAGGGTAAATTATACTAATGAACACTTTGATGGTTGGCAATCAGGTTGGGAAACAGATAGAGGAATGATTTATATTCTATTTGGTGCTCCAGATCAAATTAATAGATATAATTCTACAAATAATATGAATAAAACCCGCCAAATATGGTATTATCAAAAGATAGCGAAAGAGTTTTCTTTTATAGATCGAAATGGATTTGGGGATTTTAGATTAGAAAATCAATTTTCAAGTAATTGGAATTTCTAATTTTAAGTAATTTTTTTAATAATAATTTTACGTAAATTTACACAATAACAAGATATTTCATATGGCATCTATAAACTTTTTAAATCTTATCAATTGGATATCCGGAGATGTAGCAATTGATCTGGGTACTGCAAATACTTTGATATGGTTAAAAGGCCGCGGAATTGTTGTGAATGAGCCTTCAATAGTTACCAGGAACGTTCATGATGATACTATTGTCGCGGTAGGCGATGAGGCAAAAGCAATGCTTGGGAAGACCCATAGAGAACTTGAGACAATAAGGCCATTACAAGATGGTGTTATTGCAGATTTTAAAATGACAGATGGTATGCTTCAAGGCTTTATTAGAAAAATTAATTTAAATCGCTTAGCGAGACCTAGAATGGTTATTTGCGTTCCCTCAGGTGTTACCGAAGTTGAGCGAAGAGCAGTAAAAGATTCCGGTGAGAGGGCTAATGCAAGAGAGGTTTATTTGATAGAAGAACCTGTGGCCGCAGCAATTGGAATCGGACTAGATATTAGTAAACCAATTGGAAACATAATTGTAGATATTGGAGGCGGTACTACTGAAATAGCTGTCATATCTCTAAATGGTGTTGTCACCAAGGAGACCATCAGAATTGCAGGTGATGAAATGGATGAGGCCGTATTACAATGGTTTAGGAATGAGCATAAACTTGAAATAGGTCTCGGAATGAGCGAAAAAATTAAGAAGACCGTGGGGTCAGCTATGAAGATGAAATCCGCAGATATCGCAGTCAAGGGTCGTGACTTAGTTTCAGGGATCCCTAAAACTATCGAAGTCTCCTCAGACGAAGTACGTCAAGCGCTTAAAGATCCAGTAAATCAAATTGTAGAAGCTGTGAAGAGGTGCCTTGAACAAACACCTCCGGAATTGGCCGCTGATATTCTTGAAAGAGGTATTATTTTGGCGGGAGGAGGAAGTCTTCTAAAGGGAATTGATCAAATAATTAGAGAGAGAACAAATGTTCCTGTTAATGTATCTGAAGATCCATTGCTATCTGTGGTGAAAGGTACAGGTATGGTACTAGAAAATTTAAAAAAATACGAAGCTGTCCTACTATAGAGGTATATGTACGGATTTTATCTTGTCATTGTTCGAAATAAAGATCATTTCTTATTTTTTTCAGCATTAATAATATCATTACTTCTTTTACTAAATAATAACAATCCAAAAATGGGTGTTATAAGAGGGAAGTCATCCGAGTTAGTATCATTTGTATCTTCCCCTGTGACATTTGTTAAGTCTTTAATGTATTTAGAAAAAAAATCACAAGCATTAAGAGAGAAGAATATAAATTTGACATTGAGGGTTGAGTCAATGTCAAATTTAAAAAATGAGAATAATGAATTACTACGGATGCTCAACTTCAAAAAGCGTGTTAATTTATCTATAAGACCTGCACGAGTTGTCAATAAAGGCATGCAACCTAATTTATTATCAATGGTTATTGATGCTGGTCGTAAAAATGGTATTAATAAAAATCAAGCTGTTTTAACACCATTAGGAGTTATCGGAAAAACTGTAGAAGTAGGAGAAAAATCTTCAATTGTTCAATTGATTACAGATGTTAATTATAGATTAAGTGTTAGAATATTACCAAGCGGAGCAACTGGGATTTTAAGGTTTTTAAAAGATGGTTTTGCTCAAATAAGAGAAGTCCAAAAAAATGTTAGTGTAAACATAGGTGATAAAGTTATCACTTCAGGTTTCAGTGATATTTACCCCCAAGGTTTGCCTGTTGGTTTTGTTTCTGGTGTTTTGGATGATCGAGGTAGCTTTCAAAAAGTTGTTAATGTACAATTACCAAATGATATGAATTCATTTCAAAATGTTTTTGTAATTATCGAGGATACAGATGAAATGGACTGAGTTTCTTCTTCCAACTATCCTAGTATGGTTATTACAACTTTTATTTATTGATTTATTTGCAATAGGTACAATCAGACCTGACTTTTTATTAATCTTAGTTATTTATTTTTCAATTAGTAATGGACGTTTTACAGGGACGGCTCTTGGTTTTTTATTGGGTTTATTTATAGATATTTCAGGTGCAGCTATTTTTTTTGGCTTGTCTCCATTGACTTATACAATCACTGGTTACTTAGTTGGTAATTTAAAAGGATTATATAATAATATCAGCCCAATATATTTTATGATTTTTTGGATATTAATACTATTCTTTCATTTCTTCATATTTTGTATTGTAGTTTATCAAGATATTTGGGTAATAAATAAAAGTATGTTTTTGGCGAGGTGGATTGGTACCGCAGGCTATACAATATTATTTATTGTGATTTTACAATTTTTTTATCCCTTTAATAAATTAAAAAATGTTAAAAGCAGATAATTTAGTATCTTTTAAGCAATATTTTTTTGTTGTAGTGGTTACTTGGAGTTTAATGTTTATTTTGATCTTAAGATATTTTCAATTACAAATTTTAGGATATGATCAATACTCTAAGAAAGCAAATACCAATCGAATCAGAAAAGTTACTTTAACAGCTCCAAGGGGGTTAATTCTAGATAGGAATAGACAAATATTAGTTGACAACCTGCCTACTTATATTCTTAACACGATACCTGGTGAACTAGAAAATAAAAATAAGACATTTAAAGCAATAAACAAAATAATTGGAATTGACACATTTTTAGTTGAAAAAAACTACAAAAAATATTTTAGAGGAAAATTCATACCTACAAGGTTAGCAAAAGATTTATCTTTTGAACAAATTTCCAAGCTTGAAGAAAATAAAACTAATTTAAAAGGTTTATATTATCAGCAGTTTCCGGAAAGATATTTTCCTTCTAAAACTAGATCTTCACATATTTTAGGCTATGTAAAAGAAGTAGATAGAGAGATTAGAAACTCCCTTGAGGAAAGAGATGATTACGAGCTGGGAGATATCATTGGTTGGAGCGGGTTAGAGAAGAGTTATGAAAACTATTTAAAAGGTATCAGAGGTGTCCAATTTTACCAAGTTGATGCATATGGAAGAGAGGCAGGGCTCATAACAGATCTTAATCCGATATTACCAGAGCCAGGACAAAATATCTTAACAACTATAGATATTAGCATTCA
>MDTB01182083.1_pt1 | contig 18436 bp, 18 predicted proteins | sample 811161 | NCBI WGS metagenome assembly MDTB01 (sample SAMN05326650, study PRJNA326480) | marine metagenome | isolation source: seawater | place: Mediterranean Sea | collected 2009
AATACTCCTAATAACGAAATCATATTCCCTATTTTTGTAATTAATAAACCTTTCAAGTGTTGTGGAATAATTTATTCTATGAATGAACTTGCTGAAACAGTGTCTGCCTATGGAGACGGAAGAAGAATAACTCCAGTTTGTTAGGTTTGTTATAATGTTTTAAATTAGTGGATAAAGTATATTTTGATGAAAAAACAATACATTTATTACAATAACTTACAAAAAACAATTTGACAGACGTAATTATTTTTTATATTATAATATAATTAAATTTACATTTACCTGACTCTATGTCAGGTTTTTTTTTGCCTAAAATAATTCTGATAGATACGCTCTCCCCCCTAATAATATTGACTGGGGCATAAAAAACACTTGCCTTATTTTAGATATTATAGTGTCTTTAAACCTCAAAAATAAACGATTAATATATCTATATGGCTAGTTTTAATCAGTTCATTCAATCTTTCTCTTATAACCCAAATACAAAAGAAGATCTGTTTGAATACTTTGTTAAAAAGTTTCTAAAAAATGATTCCTATTGGATATCTGAAAATATGAAGACAGGATAATAAGGTAATCAAGATATAATTAGATTATTTTTTCTAAAAATTCTTCTATGTTTTTATCAATAAAAGTTACATCTTCTTGAGAAGTTAATGCTGTTGACATTCCTCCAGCAAGGTGTCCATATTTTGTATTGATAACTTTCAGTTCCGCATTTGGCATTTCTTTAACTTCAGGAATATTATTTCGTGATGGAAATGATAAATCGGTTGAACTTGGCATAACTAGAGCCGGACATTTAATATTTGCAAGAGCTTCTTTAGTGTTTTCTCTAAATTTTTCATGTTTTCCTATATCTCCCATCTGCCATGTATTTAACATACCTAATAGATCATTAGCATCAATACTACCAAAAAAACCATCCATATAATTTAGATAAGATTGCGTACTTTCAAATCCGTCAAATAGACTAAGATGCAAACCCTCCTCATACCCCTCCTTATCAAATAAAGTTGATATATAATTTCTAGAAAAAGCTTTCAAACCCTTTTTAGGTGGTGAAATATAATCACCATAATTATAATTAACATCAGATTGTAGAGCTAACTTACATCCTTCTAAAGTTATCCAATTCTGTGTTGTAGTTTTTGCGGTTCCGCATATTGGAATAATACCACCAGTCTTATCTCCATGTAATGCACCCCAGTGAAAAGCTTGCTGAGCACCCATAGAAAATCCAATATAAGTAAGTGGATTTGTTATACCAAAATATTCTGATATTAGTTTATCATGAGCATTTATATTGTCGTAATATGTAATCGATGGAAATCTTGGACCATCGTGAGGGGAGGAAGTATTACTCGGGGAAGAAGAATAACCGCCGCAGAATAAATTTGGGGTTATAATACAATATTTCAATGGATTTAAAGCTCTATCAATTCCATATGCCATTTGATTGAATTTGTGACTTCCAGCAAAACAAGTGGCAAATATAATTGCATTACTCTTTGATTGATTTAATTCACCATTAACTTCAACAAACAAAAATGCTTCATTCAAAGTTTCTCCACTTTGAAGCTTAAAATTTTTCAAGGGAAATCTAAATGTTTTTCTACTCCAAGGTAACTTTTCTTTATTTTCAGATAAATTTACTCTTGGAAAAAGATTAACCATTGGTAAAGTAGTTAGAGCAATTGCTTTAATTGAAAACTCAATAAATTTTCTTCTATTCATTTTTAATTCAAAGATAAATGTTTTTTATCATATATGTGTTGAAAATATTCTCAACAAAATTCAGACACGTTGTTAACATATTTGGAAGAATTACTGTTTTATTTTGATAACTGAGAAATTAAAATTTATCACTATTTTGATGCCTCAATTGCTTGTTCAACGTCTTTAATAATATCATCAATATGCTCAATACCCACAGAAATTCTTATCAAATCTTCGCTTACTCCAGCTAAAGCCTTTTGTTCAGGTGTCAGTTGTCTATGTAAAGTAGATGCCGGATGGCATGCAAGAGATTTAGCATCACCCATACTTAGCACCCTTAAAATCATTTGAAGTGCATCAATGAATTTAGCACCAGAATCTTTTCCACCTTTAATACCAAAACTAATGATACCAGATGCTTGACCACTAGTAATTTTTTTACAGATATTATGATATCGATCGTTAGGTAGGGCTGCATAATTAACCCATTTAACTCTTTCGTGGTCCTCTAAATATTTTGCGAGAGCAAGAGCATTTTTACAGTGCCTTTCCATTCTTACACCCAATGATTCGAGTCCTAGCATTATGATGTATGCGTTATTAGGTGATAAACAAGCTCCTGTTTCCCTCAAAGGAACAACTCTACAACAACCAATAAATGCAGCTGCTCCAAACTTTTCAGTATATTTAATTCCATGATAGGAGGGATCTGGCTCGTTGAGCATAGGGTATTTTTTTGGTTGTTTGGCCCAATCAAATTTTCCTGAGTCAATAATAATGCCACCGATTGTAGCACCATGACCGTCGATGTATTTTGTTAAAGAGTGAATAACAATATCCGCTCCAAAATCAATAGGCCTACATAGATATGGTGTTGCAACTGTATTATCCACAATCAATGGAATTCCATGTTTGTGAGCAATATCTGCAAACTTTTTTAAATCGATAATATTACCAAAAGGATTCCCAATTGATTCGCAATAAATAGTCTTGGTTTTTTCATCAATAGCGTTTTCAATACCTTCATAATCTTCTCCATCAACCATCTTAACTTTAATTCCTTGCTTCGGAAGACAATGAGTGAAAAAATTATATGTTCCTCCATATAATTGATTTGTACTAACAATATTATCACCAGCTCTTGTAATAGTTTGAATTGCATAACTGATTGCAGCCATTCCAGATGCTAAAGACAACGCACCGATCCCGCCTTCCATCTCTGCAACTCTTTTTTCAAGAACTGAATTGGTTGGATTGCCTATTCTTGAATAAATATTTCCCTCGACCTTGAGATCAAATAAATCTGCTCCATGTTGTGTACTATCGATAGTAAATCCAGAAGTCTGATAGATTGGTGTAGTTGCTGACTTTTGGTCATTTTTATCTGATTCATAGCCATGATGAAGTGCAATTGATTCTAGCTTCATATTTATAACCCTTTAATTATTTCGAGAAGTCTAACACTCCATCGTTTATTTTTGTAAACTTAAAACTTATATACTCTATTATATAGTTTTGATAAAATTTGTAAGTTCTATTAGGAAATTGATCCATTGATCTTAAAATATAATTTGCTTGAATTGATGGCTCTGTTTTTTCTCCCAAGTATTTTGGAGTACAACTAATTAATTTCTTTTTCTTTAAATATTGTATTGTTCTACAAATACGTTGGCTAACTATTTCACATCTAGCTGTCCAACTAAAATTAATATAGCCTGCATGTGCAAAAAGATTAGGAATTCCGCTAAACATCATCCCCCTATACCAACTAGTATCATTGATATTAATTTTTTTATTGTCAATAAATATATCAATTCCCCCTAATAACTGCGCATTCCCCCCCGTAGCCATAATGGTGATATCACTTTCAATAACCTTTCCATTATTCAACTTTACACCAGTCTTTTCCCAATTACTAATTCCTTGACGAACTATGGTTACTTTTTCTGACTTAACTGATGAAAAATAATCATTATCTAAACTGCTTGCTGGTCTTTGATCCCAATAATCATATGATGGGGTTGTCGTCTCATTATAATAAGTATTACCAGATATCATTTTCTTTCTTTGAAACTTTTTAAACACTCTACTTGAAAAATAATCCCATAAAACTCTAAATGTTTTGTAACTTCGTGTTGATCTTTCTTGACTATCTATATTAATAATCCAAGCAGGACTTCGTTGAACTAATGTAACTTTTTTTGCATCTTTAATAATTGAAGGTGCCATTGTTATTGCAGTGCATCCACTGCCGACAATTGTTACATTTTTATCTTTAAAGTTTGTATTTCCCCAGTCTTGTGTGTGCACAATTTTTCCCTGATATTTTTTTTCGTTTTTAAACTTTGGTAAATGCGGGTTTTTGCGATCTCGGGATCCAGTACAACAAATTACATATTGACTACTAAATTCTTTAATATCAGTTTTCACGAACCATCTTTTATCTTTCCAACTTAATGATAAAACTTCAGTATCAAATAAAATATGTTTTTTAATATTAAATTTTTCCGTAACCTTACTTAAATAATTTTTAATTTCCTGACCGTCGCCTATTATCGATCCTTTCCAAGGGTCAAAACTAAATCCGTAAGTATACATATCATTGTCTGCACGAACACCAGGAAATCTCATTTGATCCCAAGTACCTCCTACACTTTTTCTTGATTCAATTATTTTAAATGTAAGATTGGGAAAATTTTTTCGTAAATAATAAGCTGATGCAATTCCTGCGATTCCGGCTCCGACAATAACTACATCTATTTTTTTCATATGTACAAATCTTTACACACTGTTAAATAAATGCGTAATAAAATTTAAGCTAAGATTTTATTATAAATTATATAAATATCTATTATTTAATATGTAAATATCTTTTTTTTTTTTTCAATTTAAATTAAAACTTATTTTAAATAGTTAATAAAATTTATTTTAAAAAAGTTTTTTATATTTTTCTATTTCCTATCTGTTTACCACCAAACTTGTCCTGCGAGCTTGTAAGTTTTATAGATTTTAATTTGACTTTTTACACTTAAAGTTTGACCATAATATAGAAACTTTTACTAATCAGTATTAAGTTATTTTTTTATTTTTTTTTCAATGATTTTGCTAACTTTGGATTATTATTTTTTTTTCTTCGAGTTATTGAACCTTCATTATTTAGTTTAAAAAACCTTCCTTTAAAATTTTTAGAATTTTTTTTTCTTTTTGTTTGACTTTTTGAAACCTCACTATTTTGTGTAAAATACTTTCCTTTTGAACTTATAGAATTATTTCTCTTGTTTTTGAGGGGAGTAGTTAATTTTTCACTTTTTTTTCTGGAAAATTTTGCTTTAAAATTTCTAGAGTTATTTTTTTTTTTTTTGAAAGCAGTCCAGTCCTTACCATTTTGCTTAAAAGATTTTCTACTAGCACCCTCGGAATTACCAACATTTTTTTCAGTAGAAGTTATTAGTTTGCTTATATCCATCCAAATCTTTTTATCATTTTCAGAAATAAAACTTAACGCTGAACCTTTTTTACCTGCTCTTGCAGTCCTTCCAATTCTGTGAATATAATCCTCTGTCCTTTGGGGTAAATCATAATTTATCACATGCTCTATGTGGGGAATATCAAGTCCTCTAGACGCAATATCGGTTGCAATTAAAACTGTAAATTTTTGTTTTCTAAATTTATTTAAAATACTCAAACGTTTACTTTGTCTAATATTTCCATGTATTGCATTTACTGACATACCCTCTTTTTGGAGTTTCAAGTATATTTTTTTGGAGCTATGTTTGGTTTTCATAAAAACTAAGATACTACCGTGTCTTGCATTAAGTTCTTTCAGTAACCTTTCATATTTCTCAGCTTGTTTAATATTTAAAACACTATGATCTATATTTCTCAGAATATTCTCTTTAGTCTCAACTGTGATTTTAAGTGGATCATTTAAATACTTTTCTGAAATACTTCTTATATTACTTGGCAAGGTAGCAGAAAAAAGAAGAGTTTGTCTATTTTGGGGCAAAAAATTTACAATTTTTTGTATTTGATTAATAAACCCCATATCTAACATTCTATCAGTTTCATCTAGGACTAAAATATTTATACTCTTCAGGTTTAAAGTTTTTCTTGATATATGATCATTTATTCTTCCAGGTGTCCCGATAAATACTCTTGGCTCTTTCTTGATTAATTCTATTTGTTTTTTAATGGAATCTCCTCCAATTAAAACTGCAGTTTTAATTTTTATACTTTTACCCATCAAATCTTTTAAATAATTGCAAACTTGGATAGCTAATTCTCTTGTTGGGGTAAGAATTATTGCTGATAATGATTTATTTTTATTTAATCTTTCTATAATCGGTATACCAAATGCTGCAGTTTTTCCTGTTCCAGTGTTCGCAATTGCTAAAATATCCTTTCCTTCAAAACCCGCTCTAATTGCTTGTTGTTGAACAGGAGTTGGCTTCAAAAGTTTTAAAAACTTTAGATTTGAAAGAATTTCTTTTGAAATTCCAAGTTTATAAAAATTTTCCATCATAAATTATATAAAGATGTACTTAATTCATGTGATATCAAAATTATCAAGTTAAAAATATTTATTTATGAAATAATAATATTCCTTTCTAGAGAAAAAATTTAACAAACTATTTTTTCTGTAGGCAACTTCGACGTTACTATTCTCTACCTTACTCTCTAAAAGTCTTAATTTCATTATTTCTTAGAGACTGAATTTTAAATTTTTTAACTATAAAATCCTTTAGTCTGGAAATAATAATCCATAAAGTTGAATAAGGCAAAATAAAAGGTTACCATCACCTAAAGTGGCCTAGACAAATTTTTGGGGTTTAGCATATGAATGATACATTTACACGAAGTTGCAAACATTGGAGTGAGACAAGTCGCAATGAAATGGAAAATTTTTATACCCTAGCCTCCATTGATTATAAGCATCTAGCGGAAGGGTTTGAATGGAAAAAATGGCTAGAGATTCATCAAATTAATGTAGGAAAACGTAGACTGAAACTTTTAGACATTGCTTGTGGTTCAGGTAAATTTCCTTCAGCACTTGTTCGATACTCTCAGTTAGCGGACGCAAAAATATTGCCAATTGAATACGCACTTCTTGATCCTTCTAATTTTTCAATTAACGAAGCACGCAGGGCTCTTCAGTTTCCATTTTTAGCTAGTTCAGAGTTTGAAACTACTTTACAGGAATTCAATTGTGATGAAGGAGCATATGATATTGTTTGGGCAACACATGCTCTTTACGCAGTTCCAACACGAGAGCTTAAAGACGCTCTAAAACGTTTTATTTTTGGTATGGGCGGATCAGGTTTTATCGCTCATGCAAGTTATAACTCTCACTATCTTAAATTCTACGAACGTTATTTAAATGGCTTCAAGAATTGCATTGGAGAACCATATTCAAGTGCTGAAGATATTATAAAAATTCTAAAAGAAATTGGTATACCGCATGAAGTTAAAAAAATAAATTATGAAAATTGCATATCCGAGAGTGCATTTTTACAAGTTGAAGGATACCTACAACGTTGTATTTTTGATGATACTATTAACCTTGAAACAATGCTTAATAATAAAATTACTGGACCATATCTAAATAGTTGTATCAAAGAAGAAAAATGGCGTTTTAACCAACAAGTATTGTTGATTTTTCTATCAAAGGAGTGATATCTATCTCTTAAAGAATTTTGTTTACTATTCATCTGAGAGGATAATTATTATTTTTTGTAAATGTTTATAAAACGAATTTTTCTCTGTGTAACACCAGAACTTTGTCTAGGTATATTCTTAATATTTAGTTCAAGTTTTGGTCAAACCTTCTTTATTTCTCTTTTCTCTGGAGAAATAAGAGATGAATTTAATCTTTCTCATGGTACATTTGGAATATTTTATTCTGGTGCAACGCTAATGAGTGCTATAGTTTTTTTTTGGCTAGGAAAACTTACGGATAAATTTAATTTGACTATTCTTGGGTCAATTACTCTGGGTGTATTAAGTGGGTTTTCATTTCTAATATCAAGTGCAGAAACCATTTTCATTCTTTTCTTATCTCTGTTAGGTCTTCGTTTGTTTGGTCAAAGTATGATCAGTCATATAGCTGTAACTGCAATGGCGCTTTGGCATAAAAAGAAAAGAGGACGAGCTCTAAGTATTGCATTACTCGGATATCCAATCGGAGAAGCCCTTTTACCTTCTTTTATTACTTTCTTTTTGTTGCAGTTTACTTGGCGTGAAATTTGGATGGGAATAGGTGCCTGTATAATAATTTTATTTTTACCTACAGTATGGTGGCTTGGTAGAAATCTAAGATCAAAACCGCTAAATTCATTCAATACTAGACTGCCGGAATCAAAAAAGACTTTGAGAATTTCATGGAATCGTTCACAAGTCCTCAAGGATTTACGATTTTATCAAATTATGCCTGGACTACTTGCTTCGCCCTTCATAGTAACTGGAGTTTTTTTCCATCAGATACATTTAATCGAAACGAAATCTTGGTCATTTTCACTTTTAGCTTCATCTTACCCTTTTTTTGCATTAAGTGTAACTGGAGCTACTTTTGCTTCAGGTTGGATAGTTGATCGATTTAGTACAGTCCATTTATTACGATTTTTTTTGTTACCTCTTGCTTTTGGTTTGATACTAATTACGAGTACGGACGAGATTTATGCCGCTCCTTTATTTATGATCTTAATTGGCGCGTCAACTGGAGCAGCAACAATTGTCATAAGTGCTCTATGGGTTGAGCTTTACGGAATTGATTATCTTGGTTCAATAAGATCTATGTGTTTTTCAATGGTTGTATTATCTACTTCTATTTCTCCAGCACTTATGGGGTTGTTATTAGATATTGGTGTAACATTAGAAGTTCAATTTATTATATTTTCTATTTATATATTTATCTGTTCAATCAGTTTCGCGATGATAACACCTAATCTTTTAATTCCTAAATTTCCTCCATCATAAGGCTTATTAGTATCTATTAATTAAGAGAAATTTTATTTTCCTAATAGTTTTAATAACAAGAAAAATAATAATTCCAGAAATCACACCTGGAGCCACCTCGTAAATATAATCATTTAGTCCTAAGTGTCTCCATAATAATATCGTCATTAACGGTATAACCATCATCATTAATGATAAAAATTCTGATACTTTTTGTTTTAATGAGTAAATTATTAATAAAGGAGAAAAACAACAAGCTAATGTTGACCATGACATTAAAACAAGATTAAAAACATTTTGATTATCATTTATAGCAATTGTAACAACAAAAAATGTAACAATTAAAGTAACTAATTTATTGATCAAATAATTTTTTTTTTTATTTAATAAAAGATCATTTGTGATCGAAGCAGTACAAGCAAGTATCTGAGAATCCGCTGTTGACATTGTTGCAGCAAAAATACCTGCCAGGACTACTCCAACAAAAAATTCAGGTAATAAATTTACGGCTAAAGTTGGTAAAGCTAATTCTGGATCTATGCTTTTAGTTTCAGGGATTAACAATTTTGCGACAAAAGCTGCTAAAATTGTCAAGGAATAAAATAATGTATACCAAGTATAATAGTACACCCTTGTTTTTGGGATGTTGTTAGTATTGTCAATTGTCATAAACCTCACCATTACATGGGGTTGACCTATTACACCCACACCAGAAAAAAACCAACCAATAATGAACATATATGGGGCTAAGAAAAATTCTGAAAAATTTGTAGATGGAAACCATTTCATATAATCTGGAGATACTTTGTACAATTGATTTATAAAGTTTGAAAAACCACCTAATTCTTTTATTCCAAATGTAACCATTAACAACATAGAAATTATCATAACTAAAGATTGAGCCGCATCTGTCCAAATAGATGCTCTAATTCCTCCTGAAAAACAATAAAGTAATACAATAAGTCCACCAATAATTGCACCTAACTTATAATCTAGACCAAATAAAATATGCATTGACTTACTTCCGGCATTAAGTTGAGCGGCTGCGTATGTAGATAAAAAAATAAGAATAATTAATCCACCAAATAATTGTACATATTTATAATTTTCTCCATGCCATTTACTTACTAGACTAGCAAAACTAACAACCTTTAACTCCTCCGATTTCTTCCTTAAATTTTTATGCACAAAAAGGGAAGAAATAAAATCCCCTAATATTAATCCAAACATTAACCACACAGATTGCAAACCATAAACATATGTAAATCCAATCTGACCAATAAACATATAGCCACTATTGGATGTTGCTATTGCTGATATAGCTCCTAACCAGGGTTTAATTTCTTGATTTGCTAATAGATAGTCTCGAGATGTATTTTTTTTCTTAAGAACTGATAAAAATCCTACCAAGGTAAATAAGAGAAGAAACAAACTAAAGCTAAAGAATATCATGAAGATATTATCTTGTTGCAAAATACGATTTTGAGATTTGTTTTACTACCAAACGATTAACTGGAAGATTAAAATCACTTAAACCATTAACTGAAGTTTCTGTAAAATATTCTGTAAGCTTTGATACCAATATACAATAATGCTTGGATGATAAGATTAGCGAGGCATAAAAGAAGCCTGCTACTTCATTAGCCAGAACACTGGGTTTCTCTTTAAAGGTAAGTATATGCGGAGTAATTTTGATTTCACAATCACAAAATATTTTTTTAAGTAGTTTATTTAAGCTTTTTAGTGATCTGACTCGTGGATCACCTAATTCTAAGAGCCCATAATTAGGAAATTTTTTTTGAACAAATTGATATATTATATTATGAATTTCTAAATATCCTTGCGCAGAGTTTAAATCTCCGTCAACAATTGCAGAAAAAACACCTTTTTTTTTTAATAACCTTTTTATAGTTTTTAATACAGTAACAACAGGGTCCATTAATGTTAATGCCCAATGACAAAAAATTACATCTTTTGAAGCGTCTTTCATAAAGCTTAAGTCTTGAGCATTAGCGTTATAAAAACTGATGTCTTTATTCGAAAATCTAGATCGTGCAAGTTTCAATTCATTATCATTCATGTCTACACCATAAAGTTTAAGATCGAAGGGGAAACGCTTTTTACAAAGCTCTAAAAGAACTCCACTTCCACAAGCTAAATCAAGAATATCAGTATGAGAACTTGGATCAACAGTATCTAAAAGTAATTCGTAGCTATTCTTTCCATTTAAATCACAACAACTTGTTGCAATCTTCTCAGTGAATCCCGTATAGCGATTGTGAATAATATGAAGATGATCTGACAAATCTTGGCTACTTGGCGTTTTCCCTAAGTGAATTTTATTAATCCATGACGAATTTAAATCCTTATATTTAGTTTTGAAAAACATTATAGTTATATTTTGATTATTTACTAGACCAACAAATTGGATTCAAATTACTTGAAACAATTTCACCCGGTTTCGTATCAGGAATAAATTTTTTCCAATCTCCTGAAATCATTGTAGGATTATTTACAACACGAGCACCATCTGCAAAGTATGTATTAGCTAAAACTATGCGACTTTGTGTTGTTTTATTTTCTGAGGCGGTGTGAAAACTAAGATTATGGTGAAAACTTACCTCGCCTAATTCAAAAGGTTCTTCGACAATTGAAACTTGCTTTTTCTTAAAAACATTATTTATCTCTTTATCGTAACTTGTGTCAAATTCATTAAATTTTATATCTTCTACAAGTTTATAAACATCCAATGGCTTTGCAAAGGTTAAAGGACCCATTTCAATTGGAATTGCCTGAGCTGGAATCCATGCAGTTATAACATCATTCGTTTCTAAAGGAAAATGATGATCATCATAATGCCAAGGAGTTCGACCACAACCTGACTCTTTAACCAAAGCATTGTCATGATAAAGACGAATTTTTTCCACAGAAAGCAACTCTGCACAAATCTTTGCTATTCGTGAACTTAAGACAAATTCTCTGATTAAATTATTTTCTAACCACATCATTTCTAGACTTAAGAACCTATTCTTTTTGTTATTATTATAATTTTTAAATGTCTTCTTTAACAGTGATAAAATTTCATTACGTAAAACTTGAGTCATATCCGGTGTCAAAACATTCTTCAATTTAATAAAACCATTTTTTTTGAAAGTGTTAACGTTATCAATTGTTAGATTGTATGGTCTTGAGAGTATTTGTTTTAAAATAGTCTTCGATGGATATTTTAGTTTTGGTGGGTCTGGTAAATCTATTAAAGTCCTTTTTTTGTTTGAATCTGAGTTATCAGCTAAAGAAACATACCAATCCCACCATGCTTGATTATCCTTATCCCAAGATGTGCTTCTATTCTTGACAGGTTCACTAGGTTTAAGTTGAATTTCCTTCTTTAATTTTTTTTTTTCAATCACGTCTTAATTTTACAAGAAATTTATTGTTAAATAAAATTACTTTTAACTTAATTAAAGAACAATTACAACTTAACTGTTTTACTATAATATAAACCTCGTTTATATTTTTTAAACTAATTTGCTAAATTGTTTAAGTTTCATTCCAAAGCGAATATAAATTTGAGCAAAAAGCTTAATATACTTTATTTCTTAGAATTTCTCACCTAATCATTTTCATCTCTTTATTTCAGGCTATTTATAAACAAAATAGTGTCCTACTCTTTAGAAGTTTTATTTGTGATTTTAACCCACATAATTTGTAATTAAAAGATTAACCTAACATGAATAATGCCCTCAGACTTGATTAAGAAAATAATTATATATTATTGATAATTTATATTAACATTTACTTATGGAGTAAACAATGGCTTGGACAAAACCAATGATTTCTGAAATTTCTGTTGGTCTTGAAATAAACTCTTACGCTTGCGCTGAGAAATAATTTCAAACTAAAAAGATTTAATTTATAAAGGCCTGGCTAAATTGCCAGGTTTTTTTTTTCATAGGGCATAAATTAAAAATTCTAAACTTCTCTTAATTTTTTCTCTATCTAACTGCCACTCTCCTACTTCTCAACCAGAAATGGTATTAAATTCTTCCGCATATTCTCTTAACTTGCTAATAATTGCTTCTCGTTGTGATTCCGACGAGATTGCTATCATATTTACTAACAAATCACGAAAACGATCTGTGGTGGACTCTGAGAAATCTTTATAAGGTGGGTTTACCAAAACATGCCCATTAATTAAAAGCGTGTTTAAATAGTTTGTAAGTTCCGACTCATTAGGTTGGGATCTGAAAAAAATAATAAATACTCTCTGACGTAACTTGCGGTTTTGAAGGCGAACTAAAGAATCTCCAAGGGAAGCACGAGCATGTTTTTTAAGAAGGATGACTTGCTCATTCGAAATTGCACCAAAAAACCTCTCAAAATTAGAGATTAATCGATCCAAACGTTTTTCATATAATATGTTATTTGGTTTCGACAATTTAGCCAAATGATCATGTGCTCGCTTCATCATTCTTTTTTCCATGAATTCTATATCTTCAAAAGTTTGGTAATTAATAAGAAATTTTGAGGCATAGGGCGTTAACCCATTTACAGTTTTTTCCAAAAGGTACCGACCGTCCTCTAATGCTTTAGAAATATAGGCTCTATCATAGTGACCAACTTCTAGCATATCTACCAAATCAATAAGATATCTTGAATAGTCAGGCAACATATATGTTCGATGCCAATCAACCATTTCCGAAACATGTCGTCTTAGAAGCATCCTCTCTTCATTATCCAAATCAAAAAAATAGGCAACTTCATTCTTGATATATTCTTCGATAAATACGTAAACAAAACGAGTACTAGAACAAGTTGTTAGGAAAATCATAAACACCATTAGAATTAAGCTATTACAGATATATCGCTTTAGTAATAATGTGATAGTCACTTAAGTTTAAACCCTTATTTAACGAAAGCTAGTTATAAAAGAAGTATTTATTCAGCTTATGATGCTTAATAATTAAAGTCTCTAAATTATTTCGATCATAACTACACACGCCATACTGTTACCCCACCTTGTCTATCTAGTCCAGCAAGAGCTTTATCATCTGGACTCCAATACAATTCTGAAACAGAATCACTAACACTAGTTTCACTTAATCCACTTTCTTCATTATTAGATTTTAAATTCCATAGTACAACAGTACCATCTCTAGACCCTGATGCTAAATTCATACCACGATGTGAAAAAGCGAGTGATGTTATAGGTCTATTATGTAATTTTAATGATATTGGAGTTGTTCCTTCAGGTCCCTTCCCTTTAAAACTCCAAACAGTTACATCTTCACTACCTCCTGTCGCAAGAAAGCTTCCAGTTTCATCAAAAGATAAAGTTGACGGTTTTAAGGGATAACCAGACATCATTGAGTCTTGTTCTGTAGATCTACGCCAAAAATGAATTGTATTATCCTGACTACCACAAACTACTATATCTCCATTAGGGCTTAAGACCATTGATACTAAAGATCCTTTCCATTCTAATTTCTGTTTTATTTTTCCTGATAAACCCTCAAAAAAAGATACTCGTCCATAACATGTAGTAGCCAACTCTTTATCAATAGACCAAGCTAAATTACTAACTGTACTGTTATGATTGTCTGATGTCCATAACTCTTTTCCCTCTTGATCATAAACATATATCTTTCGAGAACAAGAAATAGCAAGAAGTTCTCCATCCATTGACCAAGCCAAATTTTCAATCCAACCATTGCTCACATCAATAATTTTTTCTGTTTTTGATTTACACATATCCCAGATAAGAACTTTTCCGTCCTGACCTCCTGTAACGAATTTATTTAATAATGGATGAATTGCAGTCGATAAAATACCACCATCGTGAACTTGACTTTGAGACCATATTATTTCGCCGGATTTTCCATTGAAAACATAAATACCCCCTGTAGCATCACAAATTATAAGTTCTCCCCCATCGAATGACCAACCTCCTGAAATAGCATAATCATTTACAAAATAATTCCATCCTTTTCTTAGATTTTTTTCTGATTGCACATTCATAATATTCACACCAAACAATCTTCGAATCCACTACGAATTTGCTTTTCATCGAGGTTACGACCAATAAAAACTAGTTGGTTTCTTCTAGGCAAACTTCCCCAAGGACGATCAGGTTTGCCGTCAAAAAGCATATGAACACCCTGAAAAACAAATCTATCTGATTCTCCATCGATGCTTAAAAAACCTTTCATTCGAAATATATCCACACCTTTCTCTCCAAGAAGTTTTGCAATCCAGGCTTGTAATTTTTGTCCATCAAGATCACCTTCTTTTTCTATTGAGATAGAACCTACTTCGTCATCGTGTTCATGTTGAGCAACCCATGTTCGTTCAACTAAAACAGGAATCTCCTCTCCACTATCTTCCCTAAATAATTTCATATTAAACTCTTCAGCTGTGTGCTGCGCAAAAAGTCCGATATTCATATTTTTTTCAGTTTCTATGTAAAATACTTTATCACCAGGCATTCCAAGATTTAGCTTTGCATGATTATCTTTTGGTATTGTTTCACCGGGATTAATGACATTTGCATCTTCTGCATAAAAACGAACACATTCTTCAGCACTTTTTCTTAAATCAACATCATTCTCATTCTGTTTTGCCTTAACAACTAGCGACATAGAGGGATCAGGTCCTTCAGAGAGCCTCAGTTTATACCTTCCAGATTCTATTTGATATATTCCAGTCCACTCGAATGGATATTCGGGTTCAAGAAAAGTAGGTCGACGCTCTAGAGCTTGATCCAAGTTGAATGCTTTTTTATTAAGAACCGAGTTTATTGGAATATTAGCCTTTTCACTTCTAATAAGTTTCGCCATTTTATTCATCTTGCGGAGACGAACCTCGAGCTTGTCAAGTTCTTGATTATTTACTAAATCTGTTTTATTAAGAATAATAACATCTGCAAATGCAATTTGTTCTGTACTTTCATCGCTTCGACCGAGTTGTTGATTTACATGAAATGTATCAACCAATGTAATTATTCCATCAAGAGAAAACTCTGAGCTTATTTCATCATCCATAAAAAAAGTTTGAGCTACAGGACCTGGGTCAGCGAGTCCAGTTGTCTCAACTATAACATAATCAAACTTGTCACGTCTTTTCATCAAATTTCCAAGAACTCTTATTAAATCGCCTCTGACTGTGCAGCAAATACAACCATTAGCCATCTCAAATATTTCTTCTTCAGCGTTAATCACGAGTGCTTGGTCAATGCCAACCTCTCCGTATTCATTTTCGATTACGGCAATTCGTTTACCATGTTCCTCGCTAAGTATGCGATTTAATAAAGTTGTTTTTCCTGAACCAAGAAAACCAGTTAAAATAGTTACAGGAACCTTATTAGATAAATTTTCCAATTTTTTCTCCATTTAATATTAATAACACTCTTTCATTTGTTTTCTCAATTTATTTGTCTATACGGTTTTCTGAAGATTCATTACCTATAATAATCATTCTTCTATTTAAATCTTTAATAAGACGTATTTTAGCATAAGGCTTCATTCTTTTCCATTCTTTGCATTCTTGTAAGGTCCTCCCACAACCCAAACACCAGCTATTCTTAGCTGAAAATTTACATATATCAATACAAGGACTTTGAGCACGCTTCATAAATAAAAATTCAAAAAAAGATTGTTAAACAAAAAAAAATATTGAAATGTTATATCATAACATTTATCAATAAGTATTCAATAATTTAATATTGGATTTTTATAAAATCAAATAGTTATAGGTTAATATGGATTTAATTCTTGAAAATATTTTTAGTCAAACCACAGGAAACTATAAGGGTCTGATCTTTGGTTTTGTTCATGTCGCGATAATGATAATCGGTTACTACACTGGGTTTAGCATTAACAGATTTCTAAAAATACTATCTAACGGTTATGTTGCAGGAATTTTTGGAGCAGCTCTATCACATATATTCGCCGATATCATAGCATGCTACTTGGACCCACATTTAAGAAGTATGATTGTTGGAGTTATAATAGGAGGAATTATTCCTCTTTTCTTTATACCAATTTTTGAGAAGTTTGTGGCAAAAAGTAAAAATAAATTTTTAGACAAAGATAAAGATGTTTTTAAAAAAGTTTGATTTATCAAAGACTATAATTGTTAAAATAGAATATTAAAACAAGATAAACAAATTTTTTCCATTTAATGTTTTTGTGTAAAAATAATCTTTCTAATACTATAGGATTTTCAATAGAAATTCTTTATAAGAAATGCAAAAAAAAATCCTATTAAATAAATTAATAGAGAAATAATGATAATAATAAAATTATAAAATCTTAATTTTGCACAAATATTAGCTTGATTTGGATCTATAGGGCAAGGTGCATTGCGCCCCCTCCAGAATAAATAACCGGAAATAACTAATAAAAGACCTGAAACTAGAAATAATTGAATTTTGTATTTTGATAAAACTACCATCCAAGGCAATGCAGATACAATACTTACTAATGTAGCCCCCATCCCGATTGATACCAGTAAAGCAGGCAAAGCACAACAAACCAAAGTACTTAAACTGGTAAACAAGCTTAAGCATGTGGGAAGAAATTGTTTAATATTATTGTTGGTCACGATAAATCTCCATCACATCATACCCGGAGTCAATAATTAACTGTTTTATCAAAATATTATTTAATTTTTTTCCTTTTTTTAAAACTATTGTAATTAACATTTTTTCTAAATTAACTTTAATACTTTCAACCGATTCTTTTTTACTAAAAAGCTTTTCAATTGAGCGTCCACAAAAGTCGCAGACAAGTCCATTAACAGAAATTTTTACAATCTCTTTTTCAGTTATTTCTGCTGACATGATTTCATTCTCAATTATCAATACTAGAAAAATAAAGCTAACAATTTTTAAAAATAGTTTCATATTTTCTCTCCTAGTATCTTCTAATAAAATTAAACATAAAATCTTTGTAATTACTGAGTCCAACCTCTGCTAGATAATCCCCTTTAAAAAATCTTAACATTGGCGTAAAAACTAAAGTACTTTTGACATGAGACATTTTTTCAACCTTCAGCATAAACCATGTATGCAAATCACCATATTCACCAATATAAGGAGCTAGGCCAATACGTGCTTTATGAAGGACAAATTTATCAATAGCATAGTTAAAATTTATTCTATTTTCATAACTAAAGAAATACTGCCTATCTTCCCAATCTACAGCAAAACCTGTAAATAAATTTGGTTCAATTTTTTTTTTGAAAATTTTTATGATCACTCAAAGCTAAACCCAGGCCATTCTTTAAATAAAAATTTGCTTGCGATTTACGTGTGTTCATTCTTTTTAACAAATAATTAAATTGTGCTCCATGAAATTGCCATTCACGATTTCTCCAATATTCTGCTCTGTAACCCAAAGAATATTTCACGGAAGGGCTAAAATGTAAATGAATACTGTGCCTATTGAGATCGTTCATTTGCATGACTGTCCAACCACCTGAATATGAAATAGGTCTTGCAGAAATATCTTCATAAAAAATCGAAGAAATAAAAGTGAACCAAAACAAAAATTGTTTATACATTTTTTGTGCAATAAGTTTACATAACATAAAATATAATTTATTAGTTTAATCTAATACTATTATATCTGTTACAAATATATTTCCTTTATCTAATTTATCAACAAATAAATCATAGTATTCGTAATTTTTAGAAGAGTGTTCACTATTTATCTTTTCTCTTTCACTCTGCCAAAAATTATGAATAAAGAATTTAAATGCAACCTTA
>MDTB01057888.1_pt1 | contig 18434 bp, 23 predicted proteins | sample 811161 | NCBI WGS metagenome assembly MDTB01 (sample SAMN05326650, study PRJNA326480) | marine metagenome | isolation source: seawater | place: Mediterranean Sea | collected 2009
ATTGCCATCGGCAGTGTCAATCAGACGACTTTCGTAACTAACGCCACTGGTACAAATCAGGGTACACAGCTACATAACACTGCATATGCTAATGCTTCCGCAGATTCTCCCGGCTCAAGCACTGATGCCTCTGAAAGCTTTGTTAAGGTAGACGAAGCTGTTTCCAATATTAATCTTAGAGATTTGCCAAATCATAAATGTCCTTTAAATATCAGGCTATTGTCTGACGACGGAACAGCAGTACAGGTAAGAAATTGTAAGCTTACTATATATGATAAAACTAATATAGCTAATCATGCGTCTGGAGTTACTACATATGTTTGCGAAGCTAGACATCCCCACACCGTTGAAGGAAGCGCTGGTCAGTACGCTCTCGCTCATGTAAGCTCCCGCAGCGATCCATCACACTTTACTTGGCATATGTTCCAAAACGGCGGCGGTAACGGGATTGAAATGCCACTCACAGACTCTCCCGGTATTAGTGGATTCAATACTAATGGTGGAGACATTACGCACCTTAGCGGCCTTAGCGCAAGCGAACAGAGCAGTTTTAGTCAGGGTAGCACACATACTAGTACTAGACATGATTGGTTTATCGCTATTAGTTCCTCGCCTGACACCATTGGTAGCAAGCAGGACTACGCGCTGTATTTTGAAGCTGAGTATCTATAGTAAAAGGGGCATTTCTGCCCCCTTTACCTGATATCGAAAATTTAATTTCAAACTACTCCACAGACTTGGTTTTTGGGTTCCACTTCTGCCATCCATTGTCTGGTAGCCAAGTGTCACCATCCTTGCGTCTTGGGAACAAGCCGCCACCCTTTTTCATAGAACCAAATGCTAATTTAGCTCCACAGTCTGCACATCTAAGCTCAAAGTATTCGTTGTCGTCCACAGTTCTAACTACGAATCTCAGATTTTCAGAACCACATTTTCCACACTTGCTCTCTTCAAATACCTCTTGAAATCTTGATATTTGAGTAAATAGCTCTCTGTGCGTATCCGCTTCAAACTCTGCTGTAATTCTATTATTTGCTGTAGTATATGATAGTTTCATTTAGCCTCTCCATTCTGGGTTATAACCTTTTAGTTCACTTGGAATTCCACTTCTGTCCCGCTGATAATCATTGAGAACATCAATAATGTCACTAGCTACTTTCTTAGATATTTTACGATTGTTGTCTACCTGAAATTTGTCTTTAAATAACTTACCTCCATTAACATTTAGTTGCTTGCATTTAACGTCTATGAAGTTATATTGAGCATCGCTCATTCTGCCTGAATCCTCGTATTCTCCACCGCTGCTATTGTTCTGCTTCGATAGATCACGAACGATTTTTGCAGTATCTTTCTTAGTCAGTTCTTCTGCTGCTACACCCTTGATCTTAAGAACTTTTCTCAAGGCTCTAGCTTCTGCTCTAGTGCTAGCAATCGCTACAGCAAAAGCGCAGAACATATCATCAGTATTACCCTCCCAAGAGTCAGCAACTTCTGAGCATTTAAGTCCATTGGCAAATTCGATGGTAAAAATCACTGTGGCTCTACCATGATGGTCGTCACGATCTGTAGGCTTTACCCAAGTTGGACCACTGAATGTCATTGGTCCCAGAACCAGCTCAGACACCCTCCTAAGCCCGTTCACGAGGGGATGACCGTTCATTAGCTCATCCTCCTGAAACAGCGTCATAGCGTAATCATGCCACTCTGGGGATAACATGGATGGCGCTTCTGATGCAACTACATCTTTCACGGACGTATCAGTATTAGATGGTGTTTTCAATTCTTCTACTCCTTCAAATAGATTTTCTTCTTGGTCAAACATATTCTTCCTTTCATACTTCAATTTCTAGATAACGCTTTGATTTACTAGGAAACTTATTCTCTATACCCCTCAATATGTCTATAATTCTATTCTTCAGGTTTTCCTGAGCGTTTAGAGATATAGAGTCTGAGAGATTTTTCACTCTTATTATAACAAGTCCTTTACTCAAAATCAACCCTGTTTTATTTTGGTCTGCTTTTATTTGCTTTTGAAGCTTCTCTTCACCCCAAATAGGCAGAAAATGAGAAGGTCCATCTATCTCTATTATAGCACCCAACTCTGGAAAGTACATATCTATTTCTAGATTTTCATTAGGTATCAAATTTTTCTTATGAACTTCTACAACGTAGCCATTACTAGAGAGTTCTTTTCTAAGAAATTTTTCTAGCTTTGACCCTTCTTTTCCAGCTTTTTGTATAGCTTGTATAGCAAGAGTCGTCATTGCTGATTTCTCTGAATCAGATAGATTATGCCATCTTTGTCTTGCGCCCTGTACATGCTTTTCATATTCTTCTTCAGTCATATTTTCCCAGTGTTTTTGCACACCGGAACTGATCTTCAGTCTTTCTTCTTTAGTTCTTTGTTTTCCCTTTGTAGGTATATTGGCCCTACCATTCTTCAGTGCATTTTTTTGCGCTTCACTTTTATTTAATATTTTTACCCCATGCTTTTGTAGTATCCTTCTTATTTTATTAGGATACGTTTCAAACATCTCCGCTATCTGAGCCATGCTCTGATTCTTTTTTGTGTACAAATTTATGATTTTTTGTTCATTCATTTTATGCCACCATGTCTACAAGGTCATTTACATCCTGTAATAGTTCGACATCCATCATTGTTGTTCTCTTGATTTTTCTCTGAACCTCTGGGTTTAGTGCTATAATTCTAACATCCTTCATTTTATCTATAATTTGATAATACATTAGCACATTAAAATCATCGCATATAGATGTAATTTTTATATCATTCACTATGTTTGTACATGTAGGTAGCAGATCAATGTTGTGACAGATCAAAGATCCGCTAAAACATGCTAGCTCAGACGAAGAAAAAATACCACACTCTATACCATCTGGAACCTTAGATACTCTATCAAAGAATATACTTAAGTCCTTAAATTTATTTCTATTATTTTTAAAAGCACTATGTATCGCTTCAACTACTGGCGCACAATGCTCTACAGCTTTCACCATGATTCCTACATTTTTATTCATAATAGATTCATTGCTCCTTGGTTGAAATGTCCGTGAAACCCAAAAGAATTATATGTCTTTGGGTCTTGTCTATTAAATGGATGGCATGGTATTGGATGCTCTACAGAAAATTTAGCTGCCGTTTTAACGCTAGGAAATTTTATTCCCTGCTCTAACATCTTCTCATAAGATTCGTAACACATAAACCAATCCTCTGGAGTTGTGTCCCTGAATTGTTTTTGCCAATCGTACAGGTATTCACACTCTTTTGGATTATACTTTAGCTTTGAGCCAGCCTCCATAAATTTTTTACTCCTGAGAGAAAAACCTCCATTACCAATTTTGTTTTTGCTAGACGCATGATCCCACGGTGCGCCAATGTAATCATAATTAAGAAAGTCGTCTGACCACAACGATGGATTTATAACAAATCCGTCCCACTGCATCAGTAGACAAAATTCTGATTTTATAATTTTATATAATTCGTATATGCAAAATTTATTATAGTCTATCAGGCTAAGTTTACCTGTAGAAATTATATTGATCTTGTCATGACTACACACCTTGTCAGTTACAATTATGCTGTCATAAAAATCAAGATCTTTCATTGAATATTCCATAGCTTTCACTGTGGGTTCAAATTTTTCTTGATCGCATATTGATATTAGTGTTATGTTTTTCATTTTTTAGGTACTTGTGATAAGAAACTTTTTGTTCTTTTTATTGAGTTGTGTTTTTCCTGAACTACCTTCTTAATCTCAGTGAAATCTTTAATCTTGTCCTTGCTAGAGTAATCAAGGTCAAAATCTCCAAAAACTTTACGATGACTTTCTTTCTGTGCTTCGTTGTTATAGATGACATATGTTTTATTTGCACGAACCAGAGATTCAAATAATATTTGTTCTGAGAAATCTGCCATGTTTGCATAGATCACTTCTTCGTAGCAATGTAACAACCCAGCTATCATTTGTATGTGATTATTAATGTCTGGTTTTAAAACTTGCATATTAGCTTTAGGGTTCATATTAATTATATGCACATAGTCATTTTCATATATATCTCTTATGGATTCTACATCTGTATTCGCGCCAACGATAACAGCTTTAGGATGTTTGAAATTCATTGGTGGCATTTGCATTCCAACATCGTGAGCGTGGTTGAGTCGAATGTACTTGGCTTTTACGCTTTTTTCTTCCAAAGGCCCAAAGAAAAATGATACATCTATATTTTCATCCTTTAATATTTGAGCAAACTTATCTACCATTGAACTGTTTTTTGACCCTGAATATGTTATAAGGTTGACCTTATTTTGAGACAGGTAAACCATTAAATGCTCTGGAAAAGATTCTAGAGAAGCGACAACAACATCCGGCCTCTCAGTGTCCATTACTTCATATATTGGAGCGGTATGGTTAAGGATTTTACATTCATGATCTGGACATTGATTTATATTATGATTTAAATAAAGCATAGCCGTATTGTCAACTAATTGATCTCTAAAAATTATAAATTTCATTTTTTGTTTTCCTCTTTTGTTGCAATCTCAGAAGAGATGTTAATATTTCTTTCTATCAACCCGTTGACTAGCTCAAACCAAAGCTTGCTCTTAAAGTTGTCTACAAATAGTATCTTCCTTGCTGTGTCAATACACTCTGTATTGTTCATCCACATGATTCCCTCCCAAGCATACTTAGCGCCAAAGCACATATACTCTACATTCCCATGCTGATTGATGTTTGCCCCTACGTTCGTATTGCGATCAACTTGAGATAGATATACTTTGTTTTGCCCGTCAGTGATTTTAAACTCCATATCGTTTATATTAGATAGTGCGCTTATTATTAAAACATTTTTATTTTTTATATTGTTTAAGGCTATTCTTATAGACTCACAATCATTCGTCTTTTCAAATAATTGGTTCTCCACTATCCGTATGTTTTCGTTATAATACTTTTCATCTACATATCTAATGAGTTTATCACATTCAAAACCGCCACATATGACAATCTCGAAGTTAGAAAAATTATTTTTAATAGACTGTATATGCTGGTCTATTATTTTTTTATCTTCACTAGCTTCAAACAAAGGTATTGGACCGTAAGATTTTCTTCTGTATACATAATTGTCATACAAGAAAATGATAGATACAAAATCCTTTTTGCTGTCTAGCTTTTTTTCTTTGGCTGAAGTTATGTACCTGTTTTTTTTCATGTTTCACTTTTTGAGTTTCGTATTAATGATGCCCTATACGATATGTAATCTTTTTCTACGCCAATTAAATCAAGTCCAGCGGAAGAAGTCACAGCCATGACTTCTACGATAGATAATAGACTGCTAGATTGGCTGATTACTTTATTAAAATCCTCTTCTGGTATTTTGTGTAAGAACTTTAACTCGCATAGCTTATCTGCATTAATGCCGCTAATTAGCAATTGACCATTGATTCTCACTTTGCCCAAGATGGCGTGTAGCAGTTTAACATTCTCAGGAAATTCCAATCTCTCTAGAACATGATCTATAATTATTGCTTCACATGAGCTATCTATGATGGAATTTAGTGTTTCATCGTTTATTTCATCTAGTGTGATTACCTTAAAGTCTTTAGGTAAATCGTCTGTGTTTTTTCTACCTGTAAAAACTATTTTCATGTTAACTCCTTTATCATTATTTTTGCAACATTTTCGTAACTAAATTTATTCGCTCTACACAAACCCTCTTTGGGATTTACTTTACCCCTATTCTCATAATAAAATCTCATCTGTTTTTTAATATCCTTTTCGCTTGGAACGAACCAGTTATCTCTACCTGTAAAAAGAGTTGGAAAAGCTGGGTCTGGGTGATTGCACACGTTGTAGATACCATCAATAAGTGAGCCTGTATCTGAATTCTCTTTATCTATGAATTCTTTTGGACCTCCTTCGTTGCTACATATTGGTGTTTTACCCATAGCCATAGCCTCAAATGATGGGATAGACCACGCCTCTCCATGCGACGGGTTTAAAAAACAATCGCACGTTTGATGTAATGCTAGAATAGTACTTTTAGGGAAGTATTCCGTTATAAATATTTCTGGCCTAAACTTATCTGCATGATTATATATTCTTAGAGATGCCTTAATTTGTCCAGAAAATTCGTGCATGTATTGTTGAAGTTGGGAAGGATCAAGACCGTGTTTGTTAACCTTTAATACCAGCGCCACATTCTCATCTTCGTGAAATTCGCTATGGTAGCATCTTACAATACTTTCCAAATTTTTTCTACCATTTAAATCTCCGATATAATAAAACTTAAATGCGTGTTCAATTTCTGGCATGTTCAGTCTGTGAGTAATTTTTTCATCATCGTAGGCGCTCATGTCAAATGTGTGAGGCACTACCTTAACTGTTTTTATCCCATCGTTTTCTAGCACATTCTTTAATTGATGATTTGGAACCCACACTTCATCTGCCATTAATATTTCTGTATACCAGTTAGAGTATTTTACAGTGTTAGTTTCAAATGCTAGGTATAATATGTTTTTAGACACATTGTTCGTTTTAAAATGATGAGGGAGTACATGCTGTATAATGTGCGTAAACTCAGATATGTCTTTTGATTCTAGCTCTTTGATCCTATCTGGAACATCAACGTTCTTGTCTGTCAATTTTATATTTCTACACGTAACGTCTACGCCAGCTTTATCCAAGCAAAGCACATTGTCAATCGCTGCTTGCGACCAACCTGACGCTTCTCTAAAGTGCGCTACATATAATACCTTCATTATTGTTCCATGCCTTTCTGTTGAATCTTCTGCACTCTTTGTTGTTCCCAGTGATTAATTTTATTTCTTAAATTGGCAAAGTTTCCATACGCCATATCAAAATTGAATGGCTGTACACTTCTATGCTCAAACTGAGAAGAGTCCTCATTAAAATACATACCCCCTGTTGCTCCAGTTGTAGTTCCATATAACAAATCTTTTGCTAATCTCAAATGTAAATATGAATCTATTTTAGAGGGATCTTTTAAGACATTTGTAATTAACCATCTAGCTAGTACTTCATGTGGTATATTTTTATGATGATCTGGCTTAGGGTCTGGTCGTTGAATGTCTGGTGGAGACATCCATAAATTATCAGATACATCCACAGAATCAAAATATTCTTCCCACTTCTTCCCCGATTTGTCCCACTGGAAATGTTCTTCAAACGCCGTTCTATGCTTGTTACCAAGTTCTTTTCTTTCTTCTGCACTAAGATTAAAAAATTCTAATAGCTTTTCGCAGGCTAGATCATTGTCAGCCACTGCCCTCATACATCCAGTTTCCAACTCTTTGTACAAAGCTTTTGGTTTAACTGGTATACCACCTAGCTGTCTGATCACGCTTTCCATAGCAGAGTAGTCAGTAGACATAACTGGCACTCCACATGCTGCGGCTTCTACTTGAGGAAGTCCAAAACCTTCGCAATTAGCATATTGGAGGTATATGTCAAACATGTTTACTATGGATGCTAGATCATCATAAGACAAACCCACCTTGACATTAGAAATGCTTGCATTGAACTTATTTGTATAAGGCGATACGGTTATAGCACCTCTAAAGAATGATGGAAATGGCTTGCGCGTTTCTGGGCAAACATATGTTACCATAACATGTGATGATAAGTTGTGAGTCTGCAACAATTCTGGCAAATCCCATCCCATGTCTGGATAGCTAGTATGACAATATAAAATATACTTTTCTGGATTCTCCACTTTGTCCAAAAATTTCCTAAACATTTCAAATAGGTCTGGATATAATTTCCTTCTTTGATTTCTCATAACCGTGCCTATGATTAGCTTGGAAGGATCTATATTGTAATATTCTTTTATATCTTCTGACTGACCAAGAGGTTTGTATGCTGGATGTGCAGAAGGTGGAGAACTTCCTATATAATTTATTTTGCCAGATGATTGCTTTTGTAATACTTCCCCAGCCCAATCAGAATATGTAAGACAGGCATCAGCTCCGCTATATGTGTATATCCACTGCCTAGCTTGTGGCGCTGCGTCAACCGTTGGCATTATACACCACTTAAAATATTTTCTAAATGGTGATCTTTCCTGAAAATCTAGCATCCAGAAGTCCCTAATATCACACACAATATCTGGAAAGAAGTCCAAGCATACAGATTCAAATACATATTCCCCAAACTGATTAGTAGGGGTTGAATTATATTTTTTCTTAGCTTCTTCTGGGGCATCTTCTGGAAGTGATGCTCCGTAGAATTTCCAAGGCGTTTCCTGACCTCTAGGATCTTGCTGAGATCCGTAAGCTCCCAATTCTGCTAGCTCATACTTGCCAGTGCTATGCAAGTAGTTTAAAATTTCTCTGGTATATGTTGCGTAACCAGTGTTTAAAAAGGTAGCTTCGCTGCAAAACAATATCCTCTTTTTTCTCATATTAGTCCTCAAACTGTTCTTGGCAAAGGTCGAATTCATTGATTCTAAAAATTATAGAGTCGTCGTCTTTAGAGACATTCTTAGCTGAAGCATACACTGTAATTTTTGTTCCCTTGGTGGCAAATCTTTCTATTGTTTCTGCTCCGGTATGCCAAGCTTCACATAGTATGTATGTGGGTATCCTACTTTTCTCACCAGTACTCTTAGTTTTTCTGTAGTTGTAGGTGACTATAGTAAATTCAGCCCTAACGACTTCTCCAACTACATCAGCTCTTGGGTTTTCTACAAGATACCCAGTAAAACAACAATTGTTCATATGATCTCCTATCCTAGTATATTAGCTCATACAGCTAAAAAAAACAACTTAAATTTCGTAAATTTTATCAACAATCAAAGATGACTCATGTTTTGCTACTGATCCGCAGAATATTAGATTATTACCTTCATATAATATATATTTATATTTCTGTTTGACATTTGGGAATATTACAACACTGTCCAAGATACAAGTCTCATCTTCTATGGTTAAAAAGGCCATAACCTTACCCTTAGAGTCGCCCTTGCTAATCGTATACTCTGAGAGTCTTTGTACGTTTCCTGCAATGCAAAGATTCTTACCCTTCTTACCATTAACTACGTCCTTGCATGTGGTGTTAGCAGCAGATGTGTCAGATGTATCTACCTTAGATAGACTCACTGGACATCCTAGAAATCTTACTTCTTGATCTATTACCCAGTTAGGATCATCTGATAAATCATAAGGGGGATCTATAAGTAATTGTATTTCATTAAGTACAACATCTTTTCTATCTACCTTGTGTGTGCCACCGCCCTCTTTTTTAGTAGGAGCCAAATCTCTCAAGCATGACACAAAATCTTTCCATTTCTTCTCTGCGTAGTTCTTTTGAACCCAAGCCGACTCTGCTTTTGTAAGAGTTCTGTATATCTCATAGTCGTATAGCGCTTTGTTTCTAGTAATCTTTCCATCAAAGTCTCGAAAAAATCCTATAGATGCTAATGCTTTGAATGCTGTTGAATTTATTTTAGGAGCAAAGAATAGTAGCAATTCTAGCCATGTAAATTTTGTAATTTTCTTTTTATGCTCTTTCTCAACCTCCTCTATCGCGGATACTACCTTGTCGCCAGTTTTTCCAGTGAGCGATTTAATATCCTTTAGTCCAAAATATATTTTATGTTTTTTGACATTAAATTTAGTTTCAAAATTTGCCAAGCTTGGAGTCCTAGCGTGAATATCAAATAGCTTTGCTTCTGCAACAAGTTCGTAAACTTCTTGGTGTGGATCTTGTTTTTCGTTTGCGTAATATAGATATGCTAAGAAGAATGACTCTGGATTATGTGCTTTTTGATATGCACTCCAATATGAACAAACTGCGTATGATATGCTATGTGATTTATTAAAAGCGTATCTAGAAGATGCTTGAATCCAACCAAATATTTCTTCTGCCTCTTCCTTGTCTACAATCTTAACTCTTTTTGCTCCAGCTATAAACTTCTTTTTAACCTTAGCCATAAGGTCTGCTTTCTTTTTACCAATAGCCTTACGTAACTCATCTGCTTGCTCAAGATCAAAGCCAGCAACCTTTTGGGCAATACGCATAGACTGCTCTTGATAGACAAGTACCCCATAAGTAGGTGCTAATATTTCTTCAAGTGACTCGTGTAGATAAGTTACTTCCTCCCTACCGTGCTTACGATCTATAAAGTGTTGAGTCATAGACTTACCATCCACGAATGCTTTTAAGCATCCCGGTCTGATGATAGCAATCAGTGCGGATAATTCTTCTATGTTATTTGGAGCTAATTTCTTAGACCAAGATTTTCCAAGGTTGCTTTCTAGTTGAAAGACACCTTTAGTCTTTCCTTCTTCAAATAACTTCCAAGTTTTTCCGTCCCCGTATTCATTTGACATATAAGTTTCCATCTGCAAAGGCTTTATCAAATTCAATATTCTGGTAGACTGCTCTATGAGTCTTCAGTAGCTTTATAAATATATTAGCAGTATCCTTGACATCTTGCAACGCATCGTGAGCATTTTCTGTGCTAAGTCCCATTCGCTCACGCAATGTATCCATGCTGATAGATCTAATACTTGGATCACCCTCTGTCCACATGTGCATGTTGTCCATGACATCGCACTTGTGAATTTTACTAAAGATTTTTTGCTGTTGTCTACCTTCGTCAAAGGGTCCATACTCTTGACATAATCTATTAATGATGATCATGTCAAAGCCAATGATATTAAAACCTACAGGAATAGGGTTAAAGAATGGGTCTTTCTTCCAATTGTACTGATCTACAAATGAGCAAAACTTTTTCCATACAGATTTTAGAGCTGGCGCTTTGGCTAGCTGCTCTCTAGTCTTGTTGGTAACTTTAAGTGCGCCGTCTTCAATTGGATCTACACCAGCAGCAACAGCTTTTTCATCATCTAAAATTGGTTTGATTTCACTGTTAAAAGAACCCTTTACAGCAAGATTGCGACCGTCTAATGCGATAGCGGCTATCTGTGTTGGTTGCGTCTTATGAGGATTTCTGCTTCCCGTTTCAAAGTCAAATACGATATAGTCTCTATTAGCCATTTGTTAATTCCTTTATTTTCATTAGTTTATCTAGAAGATTAATCCCTAGAACGTCAAATTTTACATGACCTAGTGCTTCTAGATCTGCCATTTCTAATCCTGCTATTTTCTCTGTAGATCCTTTCTGTTTTACCATAGGACACACTGTATGTAATGGGTCTTTGGATATTACAACTCCAGCAGCGTGTTTACCCTGAGTCTTAAATGTTCCTTCTATGTCTATTGCCTGTTGGAAATATTCTGCATAATCACCTTCAAGCTTACCATCGTCTGATATTTGGCAAAAGTCTCGCATCTCATCGGCACGGTTTAGCAAAGACCATCTTATGATTGACCTGTCTTCATCGTCCATATCTGCGAGTTGGTCCGATATATCAGCCTCGTTAGGTACGCTCTTTGTTATAGCATTCATTTCGCTAAAAGAACAGGCTTCATTTATTCTTAGCACCTCTTTAATAGCGCTACGTCCCTGTAGTCTACCAAATGTAATCATCTGACTAACATGTTCTTTGCCGTATTTACCTTTTAGGTATTCAATAACATCATCACGTTTTTTACCGGGAACATCCATGTCAATGTCGGGAAGTGAAACATGACCGCCAGTGTTTCTTCCAGCATTGTAGAACCTTTCAAACAATAGGTCGTATTCCACTGGGTTAATTTTTGTTATACCAATAAGATACGAAATGAGACATCCAGCAGCGGAACCTCTGCCGGGACCAGCTAGACATCCCATATCATGCTCTATATGTCTGATTATATCCTGCACAATCAAAAAATAACCAAACAGATCTGCATCTTTAATGACTTGTAATTCTTTTCTAAATCTATCTCCATAAATCTTTTGAGTATCTTTGTCTGTTCCAACCAGAGGCTTTACAAATTTAGTATAGCCTTTTCTAGCCATTGTTGTCAAGTATTGTTCTTGAGACAAACCATTTGGACAAACAAATTTGGGAAGCATTGGTGGATTGAGTATATCATATTCTTCGCACGATTCATAAATTTCTTGTAATTCCTTGCTTACCTTAGTTTTTTGTATACATTTATCATCTTTTTTGAAATATTCTAAAAGCTCTTTATCTATTTCATTTTTTCTAATTTTGGTTTGAATCTTAGGAAGCGTAGTCTTAAGAGCGGAGCATAATAACACTCTATGTAAGTCAGCTTGATTGGAGTTTACATAGTAGCTTGGTACAATATTATTACTTACAGATACTATGTCTCCCCTCTTTATAATATCTTTGCATAATTTCTTGTCAATATTCCCATCTTCGTCTAGTGACGATACCATTTTTATCAAATCAAACCAGCCATTTTTATTTTTAGCGATGACTGTGTTGTTGTCAAATGAACATCCTATGATTGGTTTAATTCCAACCTTTTTACATGCTTGGTGAAAGGATACTGCTCCCGATATAGTCTTGTAGTCTGTTATACCACAAGCGGGATATTCATTCTCTGCGCACATATTCGCAAGTTCTTGCGGCTTAGAGAATCCTTTTAGTAAACTGTAATGTGTAAAATTTTTCAAAGGGAACCAGTTCAAAGCTATCTCCTATTTTTTTCTTGATTTAGTGGAGGTAGCGGCTTTTTTTCTGGTTCCTTATTGCGTGGTGCTTCTGTCAAGGGTTTCCTTTTCGGCTCTTTTTGATTCATCATTCAATTTCTCCTTTATCAATGGGTACAATTTAGACATTGCAACTACCGCCGCTCTGTTGTCAGAAGGGAAGTGAACTCCCTGTAATATTCTAGCAAATCCACAGTATTCTGACAACTTTTTAAAGTTTTTCTCATAAATCGGATATTGATCTTTTAATATATGATATGCCAACTCTGAGTACATCGTATGCCCACTTGGATAGGAAGGGGTGTGATGCGTTTCAGTTCTAAGCACTTCTATTTCTAAATTATAATATGGAGCAAGTTGCTCTGGTCTAGGTCTATTATGGTAAAATTTAAGTGCATACATATATTGTTCTATAATGTTATAGTATTGGTCAAACTTGTCTTTTGGAAATGTCAAGTCCTTGGTTCTCAGAAACTTATAAAATAGAGTTAACGGTTCCTCATCAGCCGTCAAAACTAAATCTACTTCAAGGTTTGTTCTTGTCTTAGCGGCCTCAACTACAGATTTCAATTCTTTAGAAGTGGTTAAACTACTGTTAGTCGGGGGAGAAGGAACAATGTCTTCTAATTTAATATCTAATATTGATATATTATCATCATAAGAGTATTGTTCTTTATAATACTTTACGTCGTCTAAATCCAACTTGTTATCTATAATAGATGCTACTTGCTTAATTAGGCTCATCTAACTCCCCTTGTTTATCTGTATCGTACCTATGTTCTGTAAAATCTCTATCTAAATGTCTTACTAATTTTGTTCCAGCGCGTCTGTAAAAACATGGAAACATACCGTGAATGCACAGATATATGCCAGCTTTCATACAAACTAGTCCGTGTCCTACTGCGAACTTCCAATGTTCCCAGTAAGACATATTATTTTCTTTTAAATGCTTTTTCCATTTTTGCTTTAACGTCATTTTGAGCTTCTTGGATGTCCTTTTGGAAGTAAATCATTATCCTGTTTGTAGCCAGAATTTGAAGGTCTGCCAGTTCTAAGCAGTGTGAGAAAAGCATTTACTCTCGCCATAGCCCAACCGTCTCTACTCATCTTAGGAGCGTGAGAAGTGGAATATGCACCAGCACCTCTTCTGTATACTGCCTTAAGCATACCAAGCGTTGCTTTGCTACCTTTGCCTTTTTTGTTATGTTCCTCGACCTTTTTCTTTAGCCTTTCAGTAGTACTCTTATTAAAGGTGATTTTACCTTTATCATCCTTAGCACTATCGGGCTTGTTTTTTTTACTTCCCTTTTTTTGATCTTTCTTAGGAGCAGGGGTTCTTCTGGGATCTTTTGGTCCCGGCTTATCCGCTTGTGTTTTTGACGCTTCTGTTTCGCTATACATCATAAAATCATATGCAGCTTCAATAAAATGTTCTGCCTTAGATATCTTATCTTGCACCCAAGCATCTAAGTTCATACCGTTCTGTATCTTTTCAGCTAGCTCTCCAGCTTGCTTAGAGATTTTCATAAGCTGACCCTTAGCCATACCACCTTCGTCAGATTTACATATTTCTTTATCTATATCGTTAATGTATTTCATTTTTGACTCCTTACCAAGCTTTACATGACCAGTAACGAGCTTTCCAACGTGGACCCGGATTGTCGCAGTTGTGTCTAGCTCTAAAAGATTTTCGACGCGCGGGATTGTCCTTTTTAATTTCCATATTAGGATCGCCAAAGTTTACTTTGACTACGTTGCCTTTTTCATTTTTTACATATACACTCATCTTTTTAGGCCCGTCAGGAGTTCTGAATGGTTTACCCAATTTAACTTTACGTCCTTGATATTCTGCTGACTGAGCCTTTTTCCAAGCTTCTGGATCTGGCCTGTCTTTGTCACCCTTCTTAGCGGGTTTATAGTTTTTACCTTCGCGCTCTTTCTTCTTGCGGATATTTTCCCACAAAGATGCGGCATCATGTTCTTCCTCTTCCTCGCCAAAATCTTCATATTCCGCTTCTGCTGGAATGTAGAAATTTTCTTCAGTGAGATCTTCTGTAAATCCATAGGTATCCTTATTATACTGCTCGTCAATTTCTTCTATGTTAAACATCTAGTTCTCCTTAAATTAACACTTGTTGTTTAGCGGATTCTAAGATTTTGTCTATACTACCTTGAGGTATTTGATCTTTAAAGTGATCATAAGTACCCTTAATCATTTCGTGGTCTGGATCTTGAGTTAGCTCTAACCATCCCACAAAGTAATTCCAGATTCTATCTTCTAGCACAAGTCTGTATTTCACGCCGTTCGGTCTAGGGAATCTGTGTAGCCATTTAAAATTTGGAACACACATCGCCCTGCCACCTGCCATTCTAAATTTTTCGTGTATATATCCTTCTTCAGCTCCAAATCCTTTAAAATATTTATTAAATCCTAGCCAGTTTTTAGTTTCGCAGGAGAACACTCCCAATCCCTGCATAGGAATCTCAAAAGGAACTCCTTTGTTTAAAGAGTCCCAATCTGTTTCCCATTTTCCGTACATGCCGCTTCCCCATCCGGGCTTAAAATGCGTAGATGGAGATCTTAAATTATCATATATAAGTGGACCATGTACAATGTCTTTGCAGTCTGGTCTGGTCTCGTAATATTCCATTAATGATTCTAACGCTTTTGGAAAAAATAAAACGTGAGAATCCATAGAAATGCAATATTTTCCTGTTGCGTTTCTAAAAATTTGCTCTCTAGATGCTGTCCCTACTTTCGCTGTATATGGTATGTATTTTAAATTCTCCACCCATCCAGAAAGATTCTTTACTTCTTTTCCATGCTCTGAAGATGGGTTATTGTCTATGATGATAAATTCTACATTCTTATCGTTACACATCTCTGCGTGATGCATTCTTAGAGATTGTAGCGAGAAAAATACCCCGTCAAAATCATCATATGTAGACATTCCTATTGTTAATAATGTTGACATTTTTTATCCCGGTGCTTCGTAAAATCCTATATCAAAACCTTCCCTAGTGCAATCCTCGACTGTCTTTTCCATTCCGTGCTTTTTTAAGTACTTCTCTATATAAATACACATTTTTTCGTCAGTTCCGGGCCAATCGTTTTTACAGAAATGACACAAACTCTTACATTTCCAGTGATTTCTGTTGGGATCTAGCGGCTTAGGCATTATATTGTTGCGTATTTCTGTTACTCTGTTTTTTAGCATTTCAAGGAATCTAGCTTCGTCTTCTTTGGCAAAACATAGGCTGAATGGGTGCGGATCTGGGTTGCCATCTTTGTCTTTGTAGAAAAATATACTCATAATTCTATTTGGGAACTCTGGATACAGCTTGGATATAGCGTAATAATACAGCAACAATTGAGGGTCATTTTCTAGCTTTTTGTAGTCCTTTACCTCTCCAGTTGCCCAATCCATCCTCCTGCCAGTTTTCCAATCAATCACTTCTATTGTATCATCATTGATCAAAGTTACAAGGTCAATTGTGCCTTTAATTGCTAATTGTCCTTTAATTATCTTGCCATCAACCTCATAATCAAATTTAGCCCAATCCTCTTCTATGGGTATGTCAAAATGAGGCTCTGGGAAGTGTATGTTTCTAGCTCTTGGGTCAAATTGGCCTTCACTATGTTTTAGGAAACACCAAGCTGTTGTGGCTATTTCCTTCCTATCTTTACTGCTAAAGCTATGGGCAGAGTCTTTACCATAAGATTCTATGCTTAAATCAATTAGCTTATCCACTAATTCGTCAGCGTTGAGATCCGCTCTTGCGCACTTGAACTTACCAATAGCATCGTCATCTACTCTTAGTATTCTAGCCCTTGGATTGTCCTGATGGTACTTCTTAAGACCAGCTAGAACTTCCATGACCTTGTGGACCATAGTTCCCATATCAGCTTTTTTACCACTTTTAGAGTAATGTCCTAAAACGTAAGTCATAAAATATTGCATCTCACAGTATGCATAGTTGTTATAACTTGAGGATCTAACATAAGTAACTAGCATACCGTCACCTCCAAAGGGGGCTTAATTGTTGTAAGTCTTTACATAAGTCCGACACGTTGCCGTCATTATTTTTTATAATATAATCAAAATTTGACCAATTATATGTATTCTCATCTAGAGAAGTCTCGCAGTGATGATCACTATCAAATACATTTCTGTCTAATCTAATGACAACTCCACCAGCCTCTTTAATCTTCGCTACTTCATTGGGGAATCTTACATCTGGTATTAACGCAACGCTTGATTCCTCTTCTTTAATCTTTTTAATTGTATAGTCTACCCAAATCGAATCTTTGATCTTTCTCATAACATCTGTGCCAAAGTATTGCAAGAACTCTCTAGCTGTCATGTTGTAATTAGTAGCAGAATTCTTGTCTATATCTGTTCCGTAGACTTGATCAGGCGTAAGGTCAAATAAATCCACGCAGATCTTTTTAAGATAATCGGCAAAATGATATATTTTAACGTGAGGCCAGATTGCATTCTCAGCATACGAACAAAATTCTGAATCCTTCCTGAGCATATCGAATTCTCCCCAGCCCACATCGCCATTATGGTCTAGAGTTTTTATTTGTAGGCTACCCTTGTCATTTAAGATATAATCTGATATCATCCCTTGACTGCGCAATACATCGCCGCTTATATAGTTGGCAGCGGTATTCTTGCCAGATTGTTTTTTACCCGATATTCCTATAATTTTTAACATCAGTAAGTACCCTCTAAGTCAATTAATATATTTTCTTTTATATTTTTTACGCTCATGTCTCCAATGTCTTTATTGGTAAGTCTAGGGAACGTCAGTCTATATGTCCTACCAAGCTGTCTTTGTATGGATATTCTAGCCTCTCTACCAGCTTGATCATTGTCCATTAATATAACAAGATGTGTAACTGGAAGCTGTCTTAGTTTTGCCTCTTGCTCTTTAGATATAGTTTTACCAAATATACTAACTGCATTCTTCACTCCAGACTCATGCATTTTCCACACATCTCCCTGTCCTTCTAGAATATATAAACAGTTTTTATCGCTAGCTTTTTTTATAGCCCTGTGAAAATTATAAAAATAACAACGCTTGTCAAATCCTTTTGGGTGAATAAGAAACTTGGGAGATCTATATTCTTTAGTTGATCTAGCGATTGACCCTATTACCATCTTTCCCGTGTCATTATGTATAGGTATCACTGCCCTCTCCCTAAGTGCGCCATTGTCGCAACAATCTCCTACTCCAAAGTATTTCAGTGTTGATTTTTTAAAACCCCTACTATTAAAATATAATGATGGAACTTGTAAGTCGCAGGATATTTCTATAGGTGAGTCTTTAACCATAACAACTTTTTTATTAATAGATAAGGCTAGGGCTGATGCTAAATCTAATTCTTCTGGTTCATCTTTTGTTTCTGTTTTCGACTCTTTATAGTTACCTTTAATGTTAAAGTTTTGACAAGCCCATCTCAACGCATCTTTAAATTCTAATTCTTCTCCAGACTGAGCGGATAATGCGCCACGTATCACTCCAAATATATCGTTACCAAATTCGTGTTGGCAGTCTCTAGTCCAACATTTCCATATACCTTTGTCTACTGAGAAAGAAAATGCTCTAGGATTGTCGCTACCCTCATGTATCGGGCAAGTTGAATATATATTATCTCCAAAGACCTCGCATTTCATGCCAAGCTTTTTAAATACTTCTTCAGCTTGATTGTTGAGCTTGTTCTTTATCTGTTTCAAGTTCATCTTTTATATTCGCCATGTCACTTTCTTTAGCCATACCCGTGTCTCCCACAGGTTGATTCTTCAGTTCGTTTCTCGTTG
>MDTB01035779.1_pt1 | contig 18433 bp, 22 predicted proteins | sample 811161 | NCBI WGS metagenome assembly MDTB01 (sample SAMN05326650, study PRJNA326480) | marine metagenome | isolation source: seawater | place: Mediterranean Sea | collected 2009
TTATTAATAAATATTAATAAGTTTTTTTGTTTTTTTGTAAGCATAGAACAAACCTTGTACATCTATGTTCTATAAAAGTTCTCTTTAAATTACAACTCTAAAAAAAGGTCTGTTTTATTGGATTATTTGAATAAATCTCTTCATTAATTCAGCAGTATTATCAGATTTTAAAAGTGATTCACCAATTAGAAAATTTTTAATACCTGTTTTTTTATAAATATATTTGGCATCATCTTCATTTTTTATTCCACTTTCAGAAATAAGAGGACCTTTGTGATTTTTTAAAATTTCAAAAATAGATATCGTGTTATTAATTGAAATATCTAAAGTTTTAAGATTTCTATTGTTTATACCAATTAGGGCTTCTTCATATTTAAGGGCTGTTTCAGCTTCTTTTTTATCATGAACTTCAACAATTACTGAAAGTTTATGCTTTAATGCTTCCATATAGATTTCATCAGCTTGATTATTGCTAAGCGCAGAAATAATAATTAATATACAGTCACAACCGTAGCTTTTTGATAAAGCAACTTGATAGGGATCAATAAAAAAATCTTTTGCTAAAACAGGAATTTTGAATTTATCTTTAATATCTTTTATATAATCAAGTTTACCTAAAAAATGTTTTTCTTCAGTTAAAACAGATAAACAAGTAGCACCATTTTCAGTGTACATTTTTGCAATTTCTAAATGATTAAAATTTTTAACTAATACACCGGCTGACGGACTTGCTTTTTTAATTTCAGTAATTATTGATAATCCTTTATTATTATTAATTGTATCTTTGAAATTCAGAAAAGTATTAATAGTTTTAATTTTATTTTCAAGAGAACTTAAAGAATTATTTTTTTTAAATATTGTTAAAGTCTCTTTTTTATCTTGAATAATTTTTTCTAAAATATTTGTCATTAAGAAGATTGTATTTTTAGTAAATGTTGAAACACATCTCCAGAACTAAGATGTTTGGTGGCTTTGTTAAAAGAAGATTTAAAATCATTTTCTTTTCCAGAAACAATTAATCCCGCTGCTACATTTAAAGCAACTGATTGTGAAAACTCATTTGACTGTCCTTTATATATTTCTACTATTTTTTTAGCATTGTATTCAGCATTCTTACCTTTTAAATTATCTTTATTACCAAAATTAATGCCTAGATCCTTAGGATCTATTTTAAATTCATTTATTTTTCCATCTTTTAATTCTACAATATTTGTTTTAGCGAATGGAGAAATCTCATCCATACCATCATCACTATGAACAATAAATGCATGAGTCACATTATTTTCATTTAAAGCTTCTGCAAAAGGTTTCATCCATTTTTTATCAAAAACTCCAACCACTTGCCTTTTAACTTGAGCGGGGCTACTTAAGGGACCAATTAAATTAAAAATAGTTTTCTTTCCAATTTTTTTTCTCGCAGGCCCGACATATTTCATTGCAGAATGGTAATTAGGAGCAAACATAAAAGCAAAATTAAATTTTTTTATATTATCTTCAACTTCATTTGGTTTTAAATTAATATTAATTTTTAAAGCCCCTAATACATCTGCTGAACCACAGTTAGAAGAAATAGCTTTATTTCCATGTTTTGCAACTTTTACCCCCATGCTGGATAAAACTATTGCAGCTGCTGTAGAAATATTTAAAGAGTTTTGACCATCTCCACCTGTGCCACATGTATCAATTGTATTAAAGTCTGTTTTAACTTTTGTTGCTTTATCCCTTAAAACATAAATTCCACCAGCCAGTTCATCTTTGGACTCACCTTTTTTAATTAGAGCCTCTAATATTTCTATAATAGAAGACTCATCAAATTTTCCTTCCATTAAACTCGAAAAAAGAGACTTACTTTCTTCAAAAGATAAGCTTTGGCCTTTTTTTAAATTTTCGATAATGGTGGTCATATTAATTAGTTATAAAATTTTTTATTAATTTCATACCTATTTTAGTACTTATACTCTCAGGATGGAACTGAAACCCATGGATATTTAAGTCTTTGTGCATTAAGCCCATTATTGTCTTATTTTTAGTCTCTGCTGTAATGATTAGGTCTTTTGGAAAGGTTTTTCGATCAACAATAAGACTATGATATCTTGTAGCTTCAAAATTATTTTTAATATTTTTAAAAAGACCTTTTTTTTGGTGCTTAATTTTACTTGTTTTACCATGCATTAAGTTTTTTGCTTTTATAATTTTTCCACCGAATACTTGGCCAATTATTTGATGACCCAAACAAACACCAAGAATAGGTATTCTCTTATGGATTTCTTTTACTATTTTTAAGCAGTTTCCTGCCTGATTAGGATTTCCTGGACCAGGAGAGATAACAATTCTATCATATTTTTTTTTTAATATTATTTTACCATTTATTTTATCATTTCTAATAACGTCAACATTTTTTTTGAAACTTGAAATGTAATGAAACAAATTATAAGTAAAACTATCATAGTTATCTATAAGTAAAATTTTCATTTAATCTACTGCTTTCATTAAAGCTTTTGCTTTGTTGATTGTTTCTGCATATTCTTTATCAGGTTTGCTATCCGCAACAATACCAGCTCCAGCTTGAACATAAAATTTATCATTTTTAATTAAAGCTGTTCTTAGAGCAATACATGTATCGAATTCTCCGTTTGGAGTGAAGTATCCAATTCCACCTGCATATAATTTTCTTTTATTTTTTTCTAGTTCATCAATAATTTCCATTGCTCTTATTTTAGGAGCACCACTAACTGTTCCTGCTGGAAAACCAGATAATAGTGTTTCGAATAAAGAGAATTTGTTATTAAATTTTCCAACAACATTGGAAACAATATGCATAACATGAGAATATCTTTCAACTCTAAATTTTTCAGTTACTTTAACAGTGTTTATTCTAGAAACTTTTCCTACATCGTTTCTTCCAAGATCTAGCAGCATTAAGTGTTCGGCTAATTCTTTTTTATCTTTAAGAAGGTCTAGTTCATTTTTTTTATCTTCTTTGTTATTTTTTCCTCTAGGCCTAGTTCCTGCGATAGGCCTTATTGTAACTTCTCCTTTTCTAAGTCTTACTAATATTTCTGGACTACTACCTAAAATATTAAAATCTTCGTAATTAAAATAAAACATAAAAGGAGAAGGGTTCGACTTTCTTAAATAATTATAAATCTCAATAGGTTTTTTATTAATTTTCCTTTCAAATCTTTGACTTAAAACAACTTGAAAAATATCCCCTTTTTCAATGTATGTTTTTGCTTTTTTTACTAAAGATTTAAATCTTTTTTTAGTCGTATTTGATTTAATTAAATTTTTATTAAATTTATATGTGAATTGATTTGGTAACGTAATATTCTCAAAGTCTTCAAATGAATTAAATTTTTTGTTAATTGACTGATATTGTTCATTATAATTTGTAATTTTTGTATCTGCATAAACATTTTCAATATAGTAAATTTTTTTTTTTAAATTATCGTAAATAACTAGATTCTTAGGTCGTGACAACCTCACATCAGGAATATTTAAATCATCTTTGCAACTGTTAGGAATTTTTTCTATATAACGAATTACGTCATAAGAAAAATATCCAACTAACATAGAGGCCATTGAAGGAAGTTGATTAGGAATTTTAATATTAAATTCCTTAATTAATTTATTTATAAATTTAAGAGGATTTGCTTTGATTTTAGTTTTTTTACCTAAGTTATTTATAGTTATAATGTTTTTGCTAATATCCCAGATTTTATCAGGATTTAGCCCAATTATAGTATAACGACCTTTAATAGTTCCTTTTTCAACTGACTCGAAAATAAAGCTGTTTTTTTCAGCGAGAAGAAATTTAAATAAATTTTCGACTTTGTAATAATGTTTACAAGCTCTTGATCTAAATAGAATTTGGTGCTTTTTTTTTCGGTGATTTTTTTTAAAATTATTAAAACTAATATTTAAATTCATTAAAATGAGTTTTTAATACGGTCAACGGTTTTGCTATTTATTGTTATTTTATATTTTGTATTTACACTATTATCATAAATAGAAAAAATTTCCCTCGAAAAGTTTAATTTTGCTTTACTGGCGTACTTTTTGAATTCTGCAGAATTATTTTTAATTTTTTTAAATTCTGTATTATCAACAAAAATAATAAAGTTTTTGCTCAATTTAGTGTCAGCAACAATATTTAATTTATTATTAGGAGTTTGAAAAATTTTTCTTATAAGACTTTCTGTAAATATTGAGTTATCTTTTAAACTTTTAATTTCAGCACTTTTAATTTCTAGGTTATTTTCTTTTGCAAACTTTTGCATAGCATTCTTATTAAATTTTCCTGAAATAATTTCATTTGCTATTTTAGTGTTATTAACTATTTTTTCCTTAAGTTTAATTTGCTCAGTTATTAAATTAGACACATCTTTATCATTTAAAGATTTTTCTTTTTTAATTATAGCTGTTATTTCGACAAGATAATATTTATTATTTAAGTTTATTATTTTAGGAGAATTAGTATTTTTTATCTTATAAATTTCTTTAAATAAATCTTCATCTATTTCATTATATTTTTTACCATCGGAAGTTATTTTTTTATTATTAATTTCTTTAACTTTTAAAGGTGTTAAATTATATTGATTGAAAATAATTTTAGATGCTTGACCATCTAGAATGTTATTTTCAATTTTATCTATTATTTTAAAATAACTATCATCGAAAATATCTTTTCCTGTCAAGTTTTGGGGAGTAAGTTCAACTAGATTTATATTTTTGAATTCTTCAACAAAAAAACTTTTATTTTTTTGATAAACATCTTTAAGTTCTTTATTTTGAATTTTTATATTTCGATAATATTTGTTTAAATCAATATATTTAATTTTTTTTACCTGATTTTCTTTATTATATTCTGATTGTACTATAAAATTCGGTATACTTAATCCATTGGAAAGGTAACTTAGCAACTGCCTTCTTTTTTCTTGTTCTGCTATATTTTGTTCAAAAGTTGGTGCAGAAATACCGCTTTTAATTAAAAATTTTTCATATTCAGTTCTAGAAAAATTTCCATCTTTAAAAAAAAGTTTATCGTTAGTAATAATATTTTTTAGCGAAGAGTCTGTTAGTTCAATACCAAGACTCTTAATTTCTAGTGCGATTATTCTCTTTCCTATATAGTCAGATAAAACTTCTTCTAGTAAATTAGTCTTAGAGATATTTTTTCTTTCCTCGTCAGTAAAACTTAATCTTTTTAAATAATTTGCAAATTCTTGCGCGCTTATTTTATCTGAGTCTATTTTAGCTACAATATTTTGACTTCCTCCTCTGAAAACATCTCCCATTCCCCAAAAAACGAAAGGTAAGATAATTATTCCAACAAGTAGTTTTACAAAAAAAGATTTAGAAAATTTTGTTATTGAAGTTAGCATTTTTATACATTATTAAGTGTTTAAACTATACACCTATAGATTAAAATTTTAATTAAGGCAAATAACATGAGATATTTTATCGGAAATTGGAAAATGTTTGGAGTACCAAGGTTAATAAACATAGTCAAAAGCATAAATAACTTTGTTAAAAAAGATAAAAATAACAATAAATATAAAGCAATAATTACGCCACCATTTACTTTGCTCGAGTCCTTTTCAAAATATGCAAAAAATAAAAAAATTAGCATAGGCGCTCAAAATTGTTATCATAAAGAAATCTTTTCCTCAGATACTGGAGCAGTAAGTCCATATATGGTTAAAAGTACAGGATCTAAATGGATTATTATTGGCCACTCAGATAACAGATCTGAAGGTGACACTGATGAGATTTTAAAAAACAAAATACATTTTTCTTTAAAAAATAATCTTAAAGTAATTTTTTGTATTGGAGAAAATAAAAACCATAAAAAAAATAATCAAACTTTTACTATTCTATCAAAGCAATTGACAAAAGGTTTAGATAAAAAATTTAATAAAAATAATTTGATAGTAGCCTATGAACCTATCTGGTCTATCGGCACTGGTAAGATTCCAAATAAAAAAGATTTAACAAAAACGATCAAGTTTATTAAAAAAACATTAACCAAAATATTTAAAAGTAAAAAATCACCAGCTGTCTTATACGGAGGTTCTGTAGAAGGAAAGAATGTTGCTTTATTTAAAGATATTAATGAAATTGATGGTTTTTTGGTTGGTGGAGCTTCAAAATCATCTAAAAAATTTATTGATATAATAAAAAATTACTATAGATAAGAGCTGTAATGGAAAACATCTTAATAACAATTAATATTATATTTGCGATTATCCTTGTCGTTTCAATTTTGCTTCAAAGATCAGAAGGCGGAGCTTTAGGACTTGGTGTTTCACAAGATAATTTTACTTCCTCTAGATCTATGGGGACCTTTCTTACTAAATTTACTGCAATTATTGCAGTTTTATTTATTACCACTAGCATTGTTTTAGTTGCAATTTCTAGAGATGAAATTCGTGAAACACAGTCAGTTCTAGAAAAAGAGGAGGATAATAATTTAAATCTTCCACAGATCCCAGATTCTTCTAAATAAATCTTTTTTTTGACACGATAATAAACTATAACATACTTCCATGGCGCAATACATTTTCGTTACTGGCGGCGTGGTCTCATCCTTAGGAAAAGGATTGTCTTCAGCATCACTAGCTTATTTATTACAATCAAGAGGATACAAAGTCAGAATTAGAAAACTAGATCCTTATTTAAATGTTGATCCAGGAACTATGAGTCCATTTCAGCACGGAGAAGTATTTGTTACAGATGATGGAGCAGAAACAGATTTAGATCTAGGTCACTACGAGAGATTTTCAGGTATCTCAGCAAAAAAAACAGATAATATAACTACTGGAAAGATTTATAATGATGTTTTAAAAAAAGAACGTCAAGGAAAGTATTTAGGAAAAACTGTTCAAGTAATTCCACACATAACAGATCGGATTAAAGAATTTATAAAACAAGATGTTAAAAAAGAGGATTTCGTAATTTGCGAAATTGGAGGAACCGTAGGTGACATTGAAAGCCTTCCATTTATAGAAGCCATAAGACAATTTTCCAATGATGTAGGTAAAAAAAATACTTTGTTTATTCACTTAACCCTTGTTCCTTATATGAAAGCTTCTGACGAAATAAAAACCAAACCTACACAACACTCAGTTAAAGAACTTAGAAGTATTGGTATACAACCAGACATAATTATTTGTAGGTCTGAACAAGCCATTCCTTTAGATCAAAGAAAAAAAATATCTTTATTTTGCAATGTTAGAATTGAAAATGTTATTCAAACAGTTGATGTTAAAACTATCTACGAAGCTCCTATTAGTTTCAATAACGAGAAACTAGACTCTCAAGTATTAAGATATTTTAAAATCAGATCTAAGAAAAAAGTTAATCTTAGCCCCTGGAAAAAAATAACTAAAATTGTATTAACCACAAATAAAATTGTTAATATTGCTATAATCGGTAAATATGTAAATTTAAAAGATGCTTATAAATCTTTAGACGAGGCATTAACTCATGGTGGAATTACCAATAATGTTAAAGTCAATCTTGTAAGAATAGAGTCTGACCATCTTAAGCCTCAAGACGTAAAAAATAAATTAAAAGATGTTTCAGGTATTCTTATCCCAGGTGGTTTTGGAAAAAGAGGAACGGAAGGAAAAATAGCTGCAATTAGCTTCGCTAGAAATAATAACATTCCTTTTCTAGGTATTTGTTTTGGAATGCAAATGGCTGTAATTGAATTTGCAAGAAATAAATTAAATATTAAAAACGCAACTTCAAGTGAGTTTGGCCCCTCAAAATCATCTGTAATTGGTCTAATGAATGAATGGGTAAAAAAAGGTAAAATTATGAAGGGAACAGATAGAGATCTTGGCGGGACCATGAGACTAGGTAGTTACAGAGCAAAACTGAAGGATCACTCGTTGATTAAGTCAATATACAAGTCAAAAACAATAAATGAAAGGCATCGACATAGATATGAGGTAAATATAAACTTTAAAGAAGATTTTGAAAAAAAAGGTATGATATTTTCTGGTTTATCTCCTGATAATAAACTGCCAGAGATAATAGAACTTAAAAATCATCCTTGGTTTATAGGCGTTCAATTTCATCCAGAATTTAAATCTAGACCTTTATCACCACATCCTTTATTCTCATCTTTTATTAAAGCAGCAAAAAAAAAAGACGGAAAACTATAATGATCAATCATAAAGTGAAGTGTGGTAATTTTGAAATAGCTAATAATAAACAATTCACATTAATAGCAGGACCATGTCAATTAGAGAGCGAGGAACATGCTATTAAAATTTCTACAGAATTGAAAAAAATTACATCTGAACTTAAAATAAATTTAATTTATAAATCATCTTTTGATAAAGCTAATAGAACAAGTCTAAAAGGCAAACGTGGCTTAGGATTAGAAAAATCTTTACCAATTTTTAATAAGATAAGAAAAGAAGTAGGAATACCAGTATTAACAGATGTTCATACAGCTGAGCAATGTTCTATAGTAGCTGACTATGTTGATGTTTTACAAATCCCAGCATTTTTATGTAGGCAAACAGACTTATTAATCACTGCTGCAAAAACAGGAAAAATTATTAATATTAAAAAAGGTCAATTTTTAGCTCCATGGGATATGTCGAATGTAATTAAAAAAATTGAAGATTCAGGAAATAAGAATATTTTAATAACAGAGAGGGGAGCTAGTTTTGGTTACAATACTCTAGTCTCAGATATGAGAGCAATACCAATCATGTCGAAATTTGGTTTTCCAATAGTTTTTGATGCAACTCATTCAGTTCAACAACCGGGCGGAATGGGTGAAAAAAGTGGAGGTCAAAGAGAATTTGTTCCTTATCTTGCTAAAGCAGCAGTTGCTGTTGGAGTTGGAGCAATATTTATGGAAACACACGAAGATCCAGACAACGCTCCATCAGATGGCCCCAATATGGTGCCATTAAAAGAAATAAAGAACTTATTAAAAAAATTAACTGAAATCGACAAATTAGTTAAATAACGATGTCAATAATTAAAAGTGTAAAAGGCAGACAAGTCTTTGATAGCAGAGGCAACCCAACTGTCGAAGCAGAAGTTGTTATACAAGATGGTTCTATTGGAACTTCAATAGTCCCATCGGGAGCTTCTACAGGTCGTTACGAAGCACATGAACTTAGAGATAAAAATAAAGACTATTTGAATAAAAGCGTTTTTGACGCTGTAAACAATATTAATAATAAAATTTCTAAAGTATTAATAAAAAAAAATTCAACCCATCAAAGTGAAATTGATAAAATATTAATAAATTTAGATGGAACAGAAAATAAATCAAATATTGGGGCAAATGCTATTTTGGCAGTTTCAATTGCAAATCTAAAAGCTGCAGCAAAATTTTCAAAAAGAGAAATATATAGGTATATAAATAATGGCGGTATAAATAATATTAATTATGGGGAAAAATTTGAAAGTTTAGGAGCAACTGAACCCATGTTTTGTATGCCTTATCCTTTAATGAATATTATTAATGGAGGAGCCCATGCTAATAATTCATTAGAAATACAAGAGTTTATGATTAGACCCGACGGAGCAAAAAGTTTTAAAGAATGTATGCGAATGTCATTCTTAGTTATTCAAAATTTAAAAAAAAATTTAGAAGACAGAAAAATTTCTACAAGCGTAGGTGATGAGGGTGGATTTGCACCTTCTTTGAGCTCTGACGAAGAAGCTATTGAAGTTATTATGAAATCAATATCTGCAGCAGGATTTGAACCAGGGAAAGATATATCAATTTGTTTAGATGTAGCTGCGAATGAGTTAAAAAAGCCTAAAGATGTTAAATATTTTTTAGAACTTACAAAAAAATATCCAATAAAATCAATTGAAGATCCTTTTTCAGAGGATGATTGGAATAATTGGAATAAATTAACTCAACAAGTCAAAAAACAAATTGTTGGTGATGATTTATTTGTGACAAATAAAAAAAGATTGGAAAGAGGAATAAAAGAAAAATCAGCTAATTCCATTCTAATAAAACCAAATCAAATAGGCACTGTCAGTGAGACACTTGAAACAATAAAGCTAGCCCAGAATAATAATTTTAAGACAATAATCTCTCATAGGTCAGGCGACTCAGAAGACACTTTTATTGCTGATTTGGCTGTTGCGACAAATTCTTCTCAAATAAAAACAGGTTCTTTGGCAAGATCTGAAAGGGTTTCTAAGTATAATAGACTTTTAAAGATAGAAGAGGAGCTTGGAAATCAAATTAAAATGGCTAAAATCTAAATATGAAATTAAAAAATTTTTTCAAAGTTAAAAAACTACTTATGTTAAATATATTTTTAGCACTATATGTTTTTACCAATTTAATTGGAGGTGAGAGAGGATTGATTTCTTACTTTGAAAAAAAAAGTACTGAAAAAAATCTTTTATCTAAAGAGAGAGAATTATCAAATGTTTTATTAAAAACTGAAAAAAAGAATAAACTTCTATCTGACAATTTAGATTTAGACTACTTAGATATGATATACAGAGAAAAATTAAAATTAGGAAAAAAAGAGGAAATTATAATCAAATTACAATAATGAAATTTAGACATCCTGAAAAAGTTAAAAATAAAGAACATCCAATCAAAAAGAAACCTGCATGGATTAGATCTAAAATTGTTGATTCAAAAGTTTTTTTTGAAACTAAAAAAGTTGTAAATAAAAATAAACTTGTAACAGTTTGCCAGGAAGCAAACTGTCCAAATATTACTGAGTGCTGGAGCAAAAAACACGCAACTTTTATGATAATGGGTGATACTTGTACTAGAGCTTGTGCTTTTTGCGATGTAAAAACTGGAAAACCGACTGAGTTAGATTTTTTAGAACCATATAAAATTTCAGAAGCTGTAAAAAAACTTAACTTAAAACATGTTGTGATTACATCGGTTGATAGAGATGATTTAGAAGATGGCGGTTCAAATCATTTTTTTAAAGTAATTAATTCAATTAGAAAAAAAAATCCAAGTACATCAATAGAAGTGTTAACTCCAGATTTTCTCAGGAAAGGTGAAGCTTATAAAAGAGTCTTAGAGGCTGATCCTGATGTATTTAACCATAACATAGAAACTGTTCCAAGACTTTATACGAAAGTAAGACCTGGAGCCAGATATTTTAGTTCTTTGGAATTATTAAAAAACGCTAAACACATTAATAAAAAAATTTTTACCAAATCGGGATTAATGGTTGGACTTGGTGAGAACAAAGAGGAAGTAATTCAGGTTATGGACGACCTAAGATCTGCTGAGGTTGATTTTTTAACCATTGGTCAATACCTTCAACCATCTGTAAAACATCATCCTTTATTTAGATACTATCATCCAGATGAATTTAAAGATTTGAAAGATATAGCTAAATCTAAAGGATTTTTACTTGTTTCGTCATCACCTTTAACTCGATCTTCTTATCATGCAGATGAAGATTTTAAAAAATTACAATCCGCAAGAAATAATCAACTTGAATGGCCTCAGCTTCAATAAAAAAAATAATTTCTTGTAAAAAAAATCAATTAATTGAAATGGTCTTAGATATAGAAAGCTACCCTGAATTTGTTCCATGGTGCCTTGAAGGAAAAATTCACAAAAAAAAAGAAAGTAAAGATTTAATTGAAATTATAGCAGATTTGAAAGTAGGTAAAAAATTTTTAAATGAAACTTATTCAAGTATTGTTTTATACTATAAAGAAAAAAATAAAATTATTGTTACTAATATTGATGGTCCCCTAAAACATTTAAGCAATGAATGGAATTTTAAAGAGATTAATAATAATACTCAACTTCAGTTTGACATCGATTTTGAATTAAAAAATAATTTTCTTAATGCTATTATGAAAAGATCTTTTAATTTTGGATTAGATAAAATAGCAAATGCATTTGAAGAAAGAGCCATAAAACTATATAAATGATGATAAATGTAACACTTTTATTAATATTTTTGTCCTTAGTTTGTAAATTTTTAATTTCACATATTCAAGCTATTAGAACGGGAGACACCAATGAAAGTGATTTGACTTATTGGATGTTTTCTTACGATTTTAAATCACAAAACAAAGATTGGGTTCCAGAAGATAAACATTTTTTAAAAAGAAAGAGAAAGAGAAATGCTTTGATTTTCATACTTTATATCAATATTTTTTTAATTTTCTTAACTTTTAATAGTTTTATAGCCCATCTACTAGATGTAATTATAAATATAAAAAGATTTAGTTATCCAATTTAAAGAAATTATTGCAACGAATTTAAAAAAAGTTTAGTAATTATTTATTGTGAATAAATTAAAATCTCAAATTATTAATTACTCAAAAAAATTGAACTCCACTAATTTATCAGCTCTAAGATCAGGAAACATATCAGCTAGGGTAAAAAAAGATGGTATTGAAGGTTTTTACATAACTCCATCAGGAATGAAATATTCTTCTTTAAAAGTAAAAGATATAGTTTTTGTTTCTTTAAAAGGAATCTTTGATAAAAAAAAGAATAAACCTTCCTCTGAGTGGAGATTTCATCAAGATATTTATGTGAATAAAAAAGAAGCAAAAGCGATAGTTCATGCCCATTCAACATGTGCTACTGCTGTATCTTCTCATCAAAAAAATGTTCCAGCATTTCACTATATGGTTGCAGTGGCTGGGGGTGAAGATCTAAAATGTGCTAGGTACGCAACTTTTGGCACTAAACAACTTTCAAGAAATATTATTACAGCGCTTAAAAATAGATCAGCATGTTTAATTTCAAATCACGGACAAGTTGCGTTCGGAAATGATATTGGGAAGACTTTTGAGCTTGCCCAAGAAATCGAAAATATTTGCCATCAATATATAAATGCCCTAAGAATCGGAATACCTAAAATTCTTTCAAATAAAGAAATGAAAATAGTTTTAGGAAAGTTTAAAAATTATAAAAAGGGTTAAGTATTAATGATAAAAGTTGGTGAACACATCACAATAGACTTTTTAGGTGTAAAGAAAGATTATGCACCTTCTTTCTATGAAAAAATTATATACAAAATTGCAAAAGCGGCAAAAGTAGAAATACTTAATGTAAGCAGTCACAAATTTGAACCACAAGGCTTCACTTTAGTTGCTTTGTTATCTGAAAGTCATTTTAGTTTTCATACCTTTCCTGAAAGAGGAGTTATAAGTTTTGATTTTTTTACTTGTGGTAAAGTTCACCCTAAAATTGCTTTAAAGATACTTAAAAAAGAAATTCAACATGAAAGAGTAGTAACTAAAAATTTTGATAGAAGTAGTGTTAGTCTTTATGATGATATTTATAGCACGCCTGGTCAAAAAAAATATTACGTAGTTAATAATATTTTAGAGTCTTTTACCTCTAAAGTTGGCCAATTTGTTGAAGTAATGAATCTAGAAGAATTTGGTAATGCTTTATTTATAGATCATGAAATTCAGGTTGCTGAAAAAGATGAAAAAATCTATAGCTCAAATTTTTTTAAATCAAGTTACGATCTTAGCAAGAAAAATAACAATGTTGCAATTATTGGAGGTGGTGATGGAGGCGTTGCTAGAGAGTGTTTAGAGAACAATACAAATTATATTGATTGGTACGAATTAGATCCTGAGATAGTAGATTCTTGTTACAGGCACTTACCAAAAGTCTGTTCAAAAGTTAAAAAAAGTAACAGAGTAAATACTTATTGGGGTGATGCTTTTGAAAGCATTAAATCAGTAGAAGACTCTAAATATGATAAAATATTTGTTGATTTAAATGACGATCAATACTGCATTGATCTAGCACGTAAAAATATGAAAAATTTAAAAAGAATTCTTAAAAAAGATGGAATAATAACTGCACAAGTAGGAAGCAAAGATAAAAAACCAAAACAGGTAGAAAATTGGTGCAAAGTGTTAGATAAAAGTTTTGGAAATGTTAAAGTTTCTGGAGTGCATATCCCAAGTTTTGACTGTAATTGGAATTTTGCTTCATCTATAATGAAGTAATGTTTCGAGTTTCCTGTATTCAATTAAAATCAAATAATAATATTTATTTCAATTTAAAAAAAACTGAAAAATTTATTCTTAAAGCGGTAAAACAAAAAACTGATTTTATTTTAACCCCTGAAGTGTCTTCGTTATTTTCATTAAATAAAAAACAATTATTAAAATATTGTACTTCAATGAAAAAAGACGTTTATTTGAATAAAATTAAAAAATTAGCTAAGAAATATAAAAAATGGATTTTAATTGGATCATTAATAATTAAAGTTACTAAAAATAAATTAGTAAATAGGTCAGTTCTTATAGATAAGAATGGAATTATCAGATCTTATTATGACAAAATTCATATGTATGATGTTATCTTAAACAAAAAAGAGCGTTATTTTGAATCAAAAACTTTTTGTGCTGGAAATAAAATTAAATCATTCAAATTGCCGTGGGGAAAACTTGGTTTAAGTATTTGTTATGATTTAAGATTTCCTAATTTATTTAGAAAATTAGCAAAATCAGGTTCAATATTTTTATCTGTACCCTCAGCATTTACTGAAACTACTGGTAAAAGACACTGGCATTCACTATTGAAAGCTAGAGCTATTGAAAACTTTTGTTACATATTTGCTCCCGCACAAGGAGGCAAACATTATAATGGAAGAAAAACTTTTGGACATTCTATGATTATTTCTCCTGATGGAAAAATTTTAAAGGAATTAAAAAAAAAAGAAGGTGTTATTACAGTTTTAATAGATCCGTCTTTACCTAAGAAAATGAGATCAATCATACCCAGTCTAAATAGCGATTAGTTAATCGTAGGATTTGACTTCTTTGATATTAGAACCCAAAACATTATTAATATCTAATTTAATTTTTGCTCTTTTGTCATTAAATTTATAAACATTTCTAGCTAGTTCAATAAATTTTTCCCCAAAGTCATTTTTTTTTTCAGCTGATCTCTTACCATCCTCAATATCCCAAAGTTTCAAATTCACATTTTTAAGTTCAGTTTTAAATTTTGCAATACTAGAATCATCTAAAATAAATTTTTCCTTAGTTTTATTCAAAGATACCAATTCTTTATCTACTTCGATCAATTTATCTTTATCAGTAATTTTGAGCTTTTTAATTTCTAAGATTGTTATTTTATCAATTAATTCTCCAGCTGATATTTCTGTCAATATTTTGTCTAATTTTGTGTTCATATTATTTTTTTCGACTATACTAGATATTAAATAAACTCAGAACAAATAATGTCAAATATTTTAATCATTAAACACGGCTCTCTTGGAGATTTGATACAAGCTAATGGAGCTATAAAAGATATAAAAGAACACTATAAAAATAGAAAAGTTTATTTATTAACATCAATGCCTTATTCAATTTTTATGTCTGAATGTCCTTATATTGATGGGGTAATTATTGATAAAAGATTACCTAGATGGAATTTGTTCTACCTTCACAGTTTGAAGAAATTATTATTAAAATATAATTTTACTAAAGTCTTTGATTTACAAAATTCTAGTAGAACTAACTTTTACAAAAATTTTATTTTAAAAAATGCTGATTGGTCTTCATCAAAAACTTCTTTAGAACCTGGTCAAAAAAAAATTGATTTTGATAAAGAACCTGTTTTAGAAAGAATGAATATACAGTTAAACAAAAGCAATATATCAACTAAATATATTAAAGATATTGACCTTAGTTGGGCTGTAAATGATATCTCAAGATTAATCAGACAGTATACTAATAATGAATATATATTAATTTTTCCTTTTTGTTCAAAAAAACATAAAAATAAAAAGTGGCCTTTTTTTAAAGAATTAATTTCCTTATTAAAAAAAAATTATAGAAATAATTATCCTGTCCTAATAGCACCTGGGCCTATGGAGATAGATGAAGCTAATGAACTAAATGCAAAAACAGTTTTAGATAATGGAAAATCTATTAGTATTAAAATATTAATTTCATTAATAAATAAAGCTAAATTTATTATCGCAAATGACACTGGTCCTGCGCATATAGCATCACATTTAAACAAAAAAGGGTTAGTTCTTTTTGGGAGTCATACAACAGCAAAAAAAGTTAGTATAGAGAATTCAAATTTTAAAGCAGTTTCTGTTAAGCATTTGAAAGATCTTAATGTTGAAACAGTTTATAAAGAAGTAAAAGCTAACTTAAATTAGCTCAATATATTTTTTTACAATTTTTTCCCAACTAAAACTTTCTGAAAATTTTAAAGCATTAGAGCCTAGTTGTTTGTAATTATCATTCTCTAAAGTTTTTAAAAAAATTTCATAAAGAGCATTTAAATCATTACCATCACATAAATAACCAGTTTTGCCTTCAACGATCGCATCTGACTCTCCACCAAATACTCCGCCAATAGAGGGTTTTCCATAGCAAGCAGCTTCTATATAAGAAATTCCAAATCCTTCAACAGATTTTTTGTAAATTACTGAAGGCATTACAAATAAATCAGACTGCTCTAGAAGAGCAACTTTTTCTTGTTCATTTGTTTTAAAAATAAAATTTACTTCTCTCTCTAAGTTTAGCTCTTTTTTAAGTTTCTCAAGATTACTTTTTTCATCTCCATCACCAATCGATATATATTTTAGTTTTGGAAACTTTGGTAAAAGATTTTTTATAGTCATTAAAATGTTTTGATGACTTTTTCTTCCATCTAGTCTTGAGATAGTTATTAACCTCGGAAAAGAGTCTCCATATATTTTTTTCGCAAATTCCCTATATTTATTATCTATAGCGATAGGGTAATTACACCCTGGATTTATAATTCTAATTTTCTTGGAACTTAATCCTAATTTTATCGCCAAATTTTCAGTAAATTGTGAATTTGCAATAACATGATCAGCTTTATTTAGAGCACTTAGTATTCTTTTGTGAATAGAAGATCCTATTGGATGATTAATTTCTTTAGAATGAATTAAACAAAAAGCTTTTGTTTTATTGAGAGTAGATGAGTCTATATTTTCAATACTTTTCCAGTGATCAAAAAAAGTAGCTCTTAAGTTATTTTCGTTAATAAACTCTTTTACTAAATTAGCCTTTCTATATTTTCTAAATATCTTCAATCCAGATACTCTTTGTATATTCAAATTAGAATTTTGATCATACTCTTCTGCTTTTTCAGAGTTATCTGCAAAAATTTTAACTGGTCCATGATTTAAAAGAGCATTTGACAACCCTTCCATTAAATTCTGTATTCCGCCAATATCAGGAGGAAAATTTCTAGTCGATACTAAAAACATTAATTATACCATTTGATATTACAGCCCATGCTAGGAATTTGCTTTTTAGGACCTCTTTGTGTTTGAGCGATCATTTTCATAGAAATTTTTAAATCACTATCACCATTCTTAATAGATTTTAATTCTTTAAGTTCTCTGAATCTACCTCTGTATTGAAGACCTAAATCCTGATCATATCCAAAAAAATCAGGTGTACATACTGCTCCATATTTTTTAGCTATTTCTTGAGTTTCATCTATAAGGTAATTTAACTCGTTAAATTGATTATCTTTTGCAAATTTTATCATATTATTAAACGAATCTTCTGGATAATTTTTTGTATCGTTTGACATGATCGCCACTGAATTAACACCTTCGCTCTTTAATTCATTACAATCTATAACCAAATCTTTAATGATGGCTCTTACATAAGGACAATGATTACAAATAAACATAATTAATGTCGCTTTTTCACCAATAATATCATTTAATGAAATTAATTTATTATCCGTAGACTTTAATTTGAAATTTTCAGCTTTTTTTCCAAAATCGCAAACTGGGGTTTTAGTTAAGGTCATAATGTATTATAAATTAATTAATATTATATTACAGTAATATTATGATTTATGATTTTAATGAACATACACCAAAAATAGATCCAAACAGTTGGACTGCACCTAATGCGGTTATTATTGGAAGAGTTGAACTAAAAAAAAATTCTAACATTTGGTTCAATACAACTTTAAGAGGAGATATTGAGCCCATTATTATTGGTGAGAATTCAAATATTCAAGACGGAAGTGTAATTCATACTGACCCAGGATGCCCAACAACTGTTGGTAATGGAGTGACAGTTGGGCACTTAGTTATGCTTCATGGATGTGAGATTGCAGATGATTGTCTAATTGGAATTGGTTCTACAATTTTAAATAAAACTAAAATTGGAAAAAATTGTATTATTGGTGCAAATGCATTGGTAACAGAAAATAAAATTATTCCAGAAAGATCATTAGTTCTTGGTAGTCCTGGTAAAATAGTTAGACAAGTAACTGATGAGGAAATAGAACACATTAAAGAAAACGCTAGAGACTATGTTGAAAATTTTAAAAAATATAAGAAATAGTCTATTAGTTTTAATTGTGCTTACAGTAAATGTTGAAGCTAAGAACAGTAAAGATGTTTCTAACATTAAGGTTCAAAAAAAATCTATATCTCACAAACAA
>MDTB01070731.1_pt1 | contig 18429 bp, 11 predicted proteins | sample 811161 | NCBI WGS metagenome assembly MDTB01 (sample SAMN05326650, study PRJNA326480) | marine metagenome | isolation source: seawater | place: Mediterranean Sea | collected 2009
ACAATACTCATAGCCGCGGCCTGAGCTAATGGCCCAGGGCAAAATAGCGTAACCACGCTCCACCGGACGGCCAACGGGATCGGCTATGCGACCAAAAGGAACCCCCAGCCGCTGCGCCTCTCGGGCCACGTCCTTGAGAATATAAAACCCTTTTGCACGTCGCACCGGTAGATTGCGCATGACCATAGGCAGCACGAAACGAAGCTTTAACTCCGCGCCATAAGCTCGCGCCAACTTAGCAGCGCGCTCGATTGCGATATAGGTATAGGGGCTGCGAAAAGATAAATAAAAGTGCAATTCGGCTGGTTCGTTCACCACAGTCTCTGCAGCATCTAAATCAGCGTTTAAGTCAGCTTTGGGCCTGGCATCCGAACCGGCATCTAGACCGGTATTTAGCGCAGGATTTGCAGTCACTACTCCCGCCGCCGGTCTCGAATCTTGCCTGTTTTGAGAGCGCCCCGCGCTGTTAGGAAAGAGAAAGATTTCGTGAGCCGAGGTCGTACCCAGATTCAGATCACGCAAGCGTTGCTCCAGGTACGGCAGCCGATCCAGCCCCCAATACCATTCGCCTTCGTAGTAGCACATCGCGCTGAGGTAATGGCCTAACTTTTCGCGCACGGCATCACCCTGCGCTTTGATCTCTGCGGCGTCAAAGTCCAATGCGACGAGTTCGCCCGCCCAAAGACTTGCGCTGATGTCCGGCGCGTCAGTGAGAAAACGGCCTGTCATTATAGCTTTGGCGAAATGACTTTCGGCCGCCGCGATCTGTGCCGGTGCTGGTCGCTCTCTGGCTAGAGGCTGTTCAACTGATTCGGTATTGGCTTGTAGAGCCATGCGCGCGGCCAGCTGTTGGGCATCTTTAAGCGCATAATCATCCAGCAGTTGACGCTCCGGTGCAGCCCAATCAGCCGGCGGGTTGACCAAGTGCGGTAGGACTTCAACGGCATAGGATTCTGCCAGGCGATGCAGCGCCGGCAGCATAAGATGGGCATAAGGATCATCAGCCTGATGGAAATAAAATACTTGATGGTCGCGACCCTGACGCAGGCGTTTCGTTTCTGCAGTTTGCCGCTGCCGAGCCTGCCGCTGCGGTGCCAACAGTAGCGATGTCACGCGAGCACCAATAAACGCCTTTACTGACATTTAGCTTCCCCGTTAACTTTCAGCGACCCCCAAGCAAGTCTCCGCAAATCGTTTTAACGAATTCCCTGAATAGAATTCGAGGGTACGCCGAATTGAGCCAAAAAAAAACGCTGAGGCACTCTGTGCATCAGCGTTTCATTGGCTGGACAGGATCGCTGCCTTCCCCTCGCTCCAACCGAGCCTCAAGATTAGCTTCGCCATGCCAACCCTAGCGCCACCTTAATCGCCATCGACTTCGATAGCGGAGGCTCAGGTCGCGAGCGCTAGAGAACTTCAAACAGTCCCGCTGCACCCATGCCACCACCGATGCACATGGTCGAAACCACATACTTAGCGCCACGTCGCTTACCTTCGATCAAAGCATGAGCGACCATGCGCGAGCCTGACATTCCATAAGGGTGCCCGATAGAAATCGCGCCGCCATTTACGTTCAGCAGTTCATCGGGAATTCCAAGCTTATCGCGGCAGTAAACTACCTGCACAGCGAACGCTTCGTTAAGTTCCCACAAACCGATGTCGTCCATCGTCAGACCATTTTTCTCGAGCAACTTGGGAATGGCAAATACCGGCCCGATGCCCATTTCGTCTGCCTGCGTGCCGGCTACAGCCATGCCGCGATAGGCGCCCAACGGCTGCAAACCCTTCTTTTCGGCTACCGATGCTTCCATCAATACACAGGCGGACGCACCGTCTGACAACTGCGAGGCATTGCCGGCAGTAACATGACGGCCTTCCTGAATGACCTGACCGCCGCTGAACACGGGCTGCAAGCCAGAAAGGGCGTCTAAGGTAGTCGTTGGTCGATTACCTTCGTCCTTATCCAGGTTTACTTCAATCTCGTTAACTTCCCCGGTCTCTTTGTTCATCAGCTTCATAACCGATGGCAACGCGACAATTTCGTCATCAAAAGCGCCGGCCTGCTGTGCCGCCGCAGTACGCGCCTGCGACTGCGCAGAAAACTCGTCTTGCGCCTCACGGCTAACGTTATAGCGTTCGCCCACGATTTCCGCGGTCTCAATCATCGCCATATAGAGCGCTGGCTGATTTTTTAACAACCATGGACTCGGCGTTGTGAACATATCGCCGGTTTGGTTGCTGGAAATGGATTCCACGCCGCCGCCAATGGCCACGTCCATGCCATCAGAAATAATTTGCTTAGCCGCGATCCCAATCGCCATCATGCCCGAAGAGCACTGCCGGTCGATGCTTTGGCCAGGCACGGTGTCGGGCAAACCTGCTTCTAGCAGACACTGACGAGCTGTATTGAATGCGCTGCTTCCCATTTGCAGGGCGGCACCCATGACGACGTCTTCGACTTCTGCAGGATCAATGTTGGCACGCTGTACGGCATGCTTGATGGCGTGGGCACCGAGAGCCTGACCTGGGGTGCTGTTGAACGCGCCTCGATACGCTTTACCAATTGGGGTTCGCGCCGTGGAGACAATTACCGCTTCTCTCATCTCAACTCCTTAATTATCGGAAGGTCTATGAACATTTTTCTTTCCAGGCTGAGTCGCTAACGCGACTCGCTGGATGGTGTTGCTAAGGACTAGGTCGTTGGCCGCGATGGTCACGCAGCCAACTGTTTTAGGCGTTTGTACGCCGCGATTAAGCCGCAGCGAAACGCGCCAGGCGCTCGCCGATCAAGGCATCGGCTTCGCTCATGATGCGGTCGACCAGCTCTTGGACGGTCGGGATATCGTAGACCAGGCCCGCAACCATACCGCAAGACCATGCGCCGGCATCCATGGTACCTTGGGTCATGATCTTCGGATAAACCCCGGCTACTTCACCAGCTACGTCTTCAAACTTGATGTGTGCGCCCAACTGCTTTTCTTTTTCGAGCAACCGTTCCACAGCATCATTGGTAAGCACTCGCTCGGTATTACGTAATGGGCGCATAACCAGGCGGGTGTCTAATTCAGACGCCCCCAGAATGGCCTGCTTCACGTTCTCATGCACAGGTGCTTCCTTAGTCGCTATAAAACGTGTGCCCATGTTCATACCTTCTGCTCCCATGGCCAAAGACGCAACCAAGGAACGCGCATCCGCCATACCACCAGACGCGACAAACGGGATTTCCAACTCGTCAGCGGCGCGAGGCAACAAGATAAAATTCGGGATATCGTCTTCGCCTGGGTGACCGCCACATTCGAAGCCATCTACAGAAACTGCATCGCAGCCGATTTCCTGAGCTTTGATGGAGTGACGCACAGAGGTGCACTTGTGGATGACTTTAATGCCCGCTTCTTTTAATTGTGGCAGCCATTTCGCCGGATTGTTGCCCGCCGTTTCGACGACTTTAACGCCGCTCTTGATAATACAATCCACTAAACCCGGATAATCAGGCGGTGTGACAGAAGGCAGAAAAGTGAGATTAACGCCAAAGGGCTTATCGGTCATTTCGCGACAACGCGCGATCTCGTTCGCCAGCTTCTCCGGCGTGCCCTGCGTTAGCCCGGTGATGATGCCGAGGCCACCTGCGTTAGAAACCGCAGCCGCCATTTCGGCCAAACCAACATAGTGCATGCCACCCTGGATAATAGGGTGTTCGATACCAAATAATTCTGTAATCCGGGTTTTCATGATTTGTCTCCTGACCGTTACTAAAATTTTCGACGCGACACCTTAGCCCAAGCAATATTAAAAGTCTGCGTTAATCATGCTTTAGACAAAGGCGGATCTGGAGGCCGTAAAATTCGGTTATTTCCTAAACTGGGCACATGCCACAGCCCATCCGCCAGACGCGCTAACTCTGCAAAGGCGCAACGCCTAACAAACGCGCCTCGATCAGCGGCAAATGTTGGCGGCCCTGCAAAATTTCTTCGCCTAAGCGATACATAGGCGTTTGCTCTATAGAGGGCGGTATAGCGGTGCTAAGCGTGGTCGCCGCCCGTTGCTCGAAGGCCTGCCGCCAGTTTTCTCCATCCAACCCCAAAGCATCGATGAGCGCGACGATGGAATCTGTCGAAGCAATGCTTTGCTGCTGCTGCCAATAGCGCGCCATCACCGTTTGCACATAGGCTGAAGCGGCACTCGGCCGGGTATGCTGGACCCAAACCAATCCAGCCGCGGCAAACTGAGTGTCGAAAGGCGTATACAAATCGGCCAATGGATGCGCCGCATAACGCGCAAGATCCGTTGCAATGTAATGACCGCGGCGACGCCGGTGCAAAATGCTGCGGTCGTCGTTGAGACTAGGCTTCGAAAGCGTTTTTAGGGGGGGTGTGGCGAGCGGATGCCAGATCAAATCAACGCCAAGACGCTCCGCCATCGCGATAGTAGGCGCAACGGCCAGGTAACTGGCAGGACTATTAAAATCGACAAACACTTCCAAAGTAGCTGCGAGGGCCGGTGATTTGCCCTGAGCGGCAGCAAGCTCTAAATCAATTTTGGCGGGCAAGTCGTAGGCAACATCTGGCGCCGGCCCTTGTTCACCGCCCAAGTGCCAACGAATCCGGGGTAAATGTTCTCTCCCGAAGTAAATCGCCGGCGCTTCTCCTGACCCACGCGCAACGACAAAAGTGGGCACACCATATACACCCGCAGCGAAGGCTGCTTCTTGTTGGTCTCGATGCGCCTGTCCGCCCACACCACCCACATACTCGGCAAATCCTGCCGTGGGGACTCCAGCAGAGGCTAACAGTGCCTCTATCGCAGACAGTGACTCTGCATCCAACTCGCGCTTCCAAAAAGGTACGTACACCAGATCAATGAAACGATGCATCGCGGCCTCGCTATGCTGCTTCGCCCATTGCATCCCCAACGCCGGTAAATCGGTGTTCCAGATTTTAACCGTTCCGCGCACCGTCAGGTCACGCAAATTGGCGTAACGACGGCAGTCGTAGTAGGCGTACTTCACGCCAGACCACTGTTCTTCGCTGCGATTTTGCTTTGCTACCTTGCCGGCTTTATCCAGCTTCGCGGTACCAAGATAACTTGGAATATCCAGCACAAAAGGGCGCCAATCCGCGCTAAGCCCCAATTCATTCAACATGCGCCGCGTTGGCTCTACGGCAAGGTAGGCATACGGACTCTTGAAGTCGATATAGACAATAAGCGAGCGATCGCTTTCTAACGGATGGTATTCTCTTGACATAATTTACTCCCACCTCCCCAGACGAGCTGGCACCTTACCGACGACCCATGCGTTCCGCAGCCGCCGCCACGGGAACCACGGCGAGCACGTGTCGTCCAGCGCCAAACCAAAACGCTTAGCAAAACGTACCTTTGCGCTAATCTTGGCACATCGCAACCAGCAATAGACGAGCGGGCTCTATGAAAGCAGCGGCGCGCGTAAGGATTAGCTACTCGTCTCACTGATACTGCTTGGCCTATCCGATTCCTATGCTAAATTTTGCCTGGGCTTGCTATGGCGCCGCCGGCTTTTCTTCACCTGGGCGGTAGCTTTGCTTTAAGTTTGCTTGCAAAGCCGCCTCGTCAAACAGCGGATCGTGCAGTTTCTCCTGCGCATAATCCTCAGCCTGATCCGCATAGTGGACTGAGGTGGCATCCAATGTGGCGCTACCAAACTGGTGAATACCACCTACCGACTGAGTGCCGTCGGGAGACCATTCCACGATGTAATAAAGCCCATCACCAGCCACATTGGTCAAAAACTTGTCGTCTCCCTGCACCCGACCGTAGATCGCTCGTAAAATATCCGGCCCGCCGCCGACCGGTAGATTCACAGATCCGCGCACGTGCCGATTGACTTCTCCCCACGGTGGATCGATCCGACCATGATGCGTTTGTAATCGACTGACACAGGTTGCCAACAAAGTCGTCACCTCTTCGCTGGTGTCGGCGAGCCGATCATCGCGACGCTCGGCTGCAAGCAACACGCATGTTCCGAGGGCGGCGCTGGTATTCGCGACGTCCGTGCCCAAGTCCCAATCCCGCAATACACGTTGGGCGGCCTGCAGCTCTGTTTCAGCAAATTCGGTCTCTGCAATTTTGTCCAAATACCGAACATAGTCGGTGCTGCGAGAATAGTATTTGTCATGCTTGATCGCGCTGAACTCGGCGGCCGAGATTGGCCCAAGCTCAGCAAACAGCTCCAGGCCACGGTTAGCTCGATTGGTCATATTCAGCTGAAAGCCATGACCGTAGGCGAAATCTGCCAGCTTAGGATCATCTTCAGGCGCCGTGACCCGAAACGGCGTTTGATTCGCGCTGTGCAAGTAGCCAGATGCGGGATTGATCACTTGCGGCAGTTCATCGAATGACAACACTTCGCGCCATATCAACGAGGAGTCATCCCCCGGCAAATACTGTTCCCAATCGTAGTGTGGGTCGCGCTTCGGTGTCAGAGCGTTGTGGATAAACATGATGTTGCCTTCGCGGTCCGCATAAGCGAAATTGAAACTCGCAAACGAATGCATTGCCATCGCCTCGCGCCATTCAACAAAGTTGCTGGCCTGATTCATGCGGAACCATTGCTCCACTTGACGAATTTCACCCATTCCAGCGAATCGGACAGCGTAAACACCGTGATCAGTGCGCAGGGCCAGCCCATGCTCTGACACCAACACCTCACGACTAACACTCCAAGGTAAAAACCCCCACAGCGTTACCTTGAGATCCACTTCGCTGCGTTCAAAATCCCGCCACTCACCATCCAAACGATATTGGTTCGGGTCGTCCGGGTTGATTTCCAATACAAAGATATCGACTAGATCCGGATTATTGACCGTCGCGCCCCAGGCCGTATTTTCAGTGAACCCGACGCTGATATTGGGGCTGCCGGGAAACAGACCACCCATGACGTTAAGACCGGTTCGACTTTGAATATGCGCCTCATACCAAGCTACCGGCCCGGTGGTAGGCTGATGCGAATTAATCGCCAAACGCGTCGCGCCATCGGTTGCAAAATGCGGTGCCACAGCGAAAGCGTTAGAACCCATTGGCAAACCCTGCCAGGTTACCTCATCTGCTGCCGCCGCTATTCCTGGTAGCGTTTGCAAGGGCTTGCGGGGCGCGTCTGAACGCTCGCTCACAGGGTGTTGGCGAGTCGCCTTATAGAGGTCGCGCACATCGCCTTCAAACCCGTAAAACATAAGATGCCGCAGCACAAAACCTGCTACCACATCTTGCGGCGTCACCGGTAACTTACGCGCATCCACCTCTGCTGGATGCAGCGCAGCATAGTAATTCAGACCGTCGGCAAAGGCTGCCACATAGGCGCGTACATCTGCAGAAAGATCTTTCTCATAACGATCGTCCAACAAATCCCATATACCCAGCCACTTCACCAGGTAATCGGTTGCTGCGCCGTCAGGGCCTGCAAACACCCCATTGTTGCCTCGATAAAAAGGCATGGCCTCTTCGATCAGCGCCCAGTTGTCTTCGGCCTGGGCGTAGGCAAATCCAAACGCGGTGTCGACATCCGTTGCGCCCAGTACATGCGGTACACCACGGACGTCGCGACGAATCACCACGTCATATTGCTCGCCAAGTTCAAAATAAGATGCCGCCTGGAAGGTTGTAGATTGACAGCCGCTTAGCAGCGCGCAGACCCCCAGTAAGGCTACGCTCAATATTCGCACGCCAATAACTTGCATATTCTTATCCGCCTTTTTTCCTAGCTTTCATTCTAATTGTCGCTGCAGCGCTTTAGCCATTTTTCGACCGGCTGCCATAGCGCCCTCCCAAAACCCGGATTGGCCCGCTCACGCGGCTCATCTTTTACCAAGCGCGCTATTAGTGTCGCGCGCCGCGAAACATTAGTCCGGTGTGAGGGGATTATCCAGAGGTCAATGAAACTCAACAGATTAGCCACGCAAAGCCTGCGCTATAACCATCGGCTCGCCAGTAAATTAAGGCCGGCCACCGAGAAAGCGTCGCATACCTGTATCCCGAGGAGTCGGCAGCTGCTGTTTTAACATTTCATCAGGCTGCAAATCAGACCGCACCATGGACTCGCCGAGCGCGATAGGGTCGGCCTTTAATTTTATTTTTATTCAGACCACCAACCGCATGACTAAGCCAAGCCAAGTCCACCGCCACAAACGCCACACTTTCCAGGATATCAATTTTGCCTACGGCATCACCGGGCAGACCGATGGCGCCGGTCAGGGCACCGAGAATATCACCTGGACGCAGCTTTGTTCGTCGGCCGCCATTGATTTCTAAAGTGGCAACGGTGGGTACTTGGTCTTGCGGGATCGCGACAACAGCAGCAAGGCTCAGCAGCGGCATGGCATCACAATGGGTAAACTGCTCAATTTGATGCAGCCGCGGCATCTCTCGGTCGGTAACCAAACTGATGCAACGCCCTTCGGCACCAGCGCGCCCGGCCCTGCCGCTGCGATGCACATACACCTCCGGCTGGTGCGGCAGTTCATAGTTAAACACCGCGTCTACCGCCTCAATGTCCAAACCACGCGCGGCCACATCGGTGGCAACCAGAACACGCGCCGTCCCATTAGCAAAGCAGACCAAAGTCTTGACGCGATCCACTTGTTCCAAATCACCGTGCAAGGCGACGGCGCTTAGACCGGCGCGCTGCAAGTCTCGGGTGACTTCAGCACAGTCGATTTTAGTGTTGCAAAACACCACGTTGAGCCGCCCGCCCCATTGCTTGAGCGCTTGAGTCAGAGTGCTGCTGCGATCCTGTTGGGTAACTGTTAGCCAGCCTTCGCTGAGTTTAGGCTGAGTATTCGCCTCCAACGCGTCAATATGTACAGGCTTATTTTGCAAGCGCGCGCTGACCGTTTTGACATCCGCCGGCAAGGTGGCAGAAAACAACAAGCTTTGGCAGGGCTGCGGCAGATACGCCAATATCGCATCAATTTCGTCGCTAAACCCCATGTCGAGCATCCGATCGGCCTCGTCCAGCACCAGCACACTGACCGATGCCACATTCAAAAACCCACGTTGTAAATGCTTAAGCACCCGGCCCGGCGTACCCACCACCACATGCGCGCTGTGGCGCAGCGAATTGATTTGCGGCCCCATCGCGACACCGCCGCATAAAGTGAGCGTTTTCACATTATCCAGTTGGCGAGCGAAGCCACGCGTAGCTTCGGCAACCTGATCCGCAAGCTCGCGCGTCGGGCAGAGCACCAGCGTCTGCACGGCAAAATGCTCTAGGCGCAGCGCATTGAGGAAACCCAGTGCAAAGGCGGCAGTTTTGCCGCTGCCGGTATGCGCTTGGGCGACGACATCTTCGCCCTGCAGGATGGGCGGCAAAGCCTGCGCCTGGACCGGCGTCATGGTGTGAAAGCCCAGCGTTTCGAGACGCGAGAGCAATGCGGGTTTCAGGGATAAGGTACTAAAGTCGGTGGCTGCCATGGGCGCAAGTATACGCTGGCCAGTACAGATCGCGGGCGCTTTTAGGCCTTGTTTTTAAGATTCGCCGAGTGCGCGGGTTTCCGCAGCATTCTTCACGGCATTGCGCCCAGCTACCACTGCCTGCAGTTAGCCGGCATGGGCAAACCAGGCGAAACTTCACCCTGGCTAGCGCAGTACTGTATGGGCTTCAATAAACTCTTCGGCAGCGGCAAACAGGGTTTGTTTCTTATTAGGATCCATCTTATCGAGCGCTCGAACCATTAATCCAAGGCGCGGATTGCCAGTGAAGAAATCACGATGCAGATTGATAAAGCGCCAGTACAAGCCATCAACAATCTGTGTCCAAGGTCCGCGTTTATAATCGCTCATTTTCAGCAAATAGTTAGAGCCGCAGATATACGGCTTGGTCGCGAAAATACCGCCATCACTGAACAAACCCATACCATAAACGTTAGGCCCCATCACCCAATTAGCGGAATCCACATAGTGCTGCATAAACCAACGATGCGCCGACTGCGGATGGATCTCGCAGAGCGTCATGAGATTCGCCAAAACCATGAGGCGTGGAATGTGATGCGACCAACCAAGCTTAAGCGCACCCTGTATCGCTGCATCCAAAGGCACTATGCCTGTTTCACCAGTGGACCAGGCCGGTCCGAAGTCGCGCTGATGATCCCAATAGTTGCGACTCGCCTGAACCGGACCATAGTGGCGGTAGATGCCGCGAATGAATTCGCGCCAGCCAATTACCTGCCGCACGAAGCCTTCTAAACTAGCGAGGGGCACCGCATGCTCACGGGCCCGAACCAGTACTGCATCAATTACCTGCTGCGGGGTAAGCAAACCCACGTTTAACAGCGGACTTACCGCACTGTGAAACACGGTGTCCGAGCGCTGCGTCATAGCATCTTCATACGGACCAAACTGATCCAGACGTGAGTCGATGAATTCCAAGAGCCAGCGCTTAGCTTGCCGGTGCGTCGTCGGCCACCAAAAGGATTCGGCGCTGCCAGGATGACTGGCAAAACGCTGGCTCACGAGCGCCTGCACTGCAGCTACATTCGCCGCCGGTAGTGGCGTGGATATCTCGGGCACGGTCACGTCTTTTGGCAGTTTGCGGCGATTATCTGCATCAAAACTCCACTGCCCGCCTGTTGGCGAGCCATCTGCGTTCAGCAAAATATCCAACCGGTGACGCTGCTCTTTGTAAAAATTGGCCATCAGCGGGCGCTTTTTCAACGCCCCTTTTTTATCGGTGACAAATGCTGCGAACGCTTCGCGCGGGCATAGAAACATCGGCGAAGCCAATTCCAAGCAAGCGATATTCTGCGCGTCCGCAAACGCTGCCATCCGCCGCGCCATAGCGCGCCCTTCAATTTCAAAATAAGCTAACTGCTCATAGTCACCGTCCTGTAACACCTGCAAGAGCTTTTCCTCATAGCTGCGCGAGTCTTCCTGCTCTAACTCAGAATAATGGACCGTATATGCTTTGGCCCGTAGCGCGTCACGCTGCGCGCGCATCCCCGCGAGAATGAGCACAAGCTTGTGCTGGTGATACGGCACATGCTGACAAAACTCATCTTCTTCAGACATGAATACCGCATCCGCTTTAGCAACGCGTAACAGCGGTTCCGCGAAAAGCTGATTGCCCATAAGTACCAAGAGGGTTTTAGGTTCGGCCATGACAGGCTCCAGATATAGTGCTTAATCGTTTTTAGTGTGGTGACAGGTTCAGGTAGTCCGGCTCTCTTGCGCGTGTTGCAAGCCCGCCTAACGCTTTGGTTCGGGTCGCCGTTCGATGCTGGCTTAGCGCCAATACGATTCGGATCCAACTGTTTTTGCTTGCGCCTTCACACCCGCCTTCTGGGCTGACAGCGAGAGCACAAATACAGACGCCGAGAATTAACTTCGATGCGTTGGACCTCGGTGCCGCAGGTGTAGCAAGGCTCACCCTGACGATCAAAGATCGCGAATCGAAATCGGCTGCGTCTAAGCCCCTCACGCTGCAAACGTTTGACGCGCTGGGGTACATTCGTGACACCGGCGGTCGCCAGCGCACGCCGTGTCAGCAATAACGTGTAACGCGACAACTCACCCAGCTTGCCTAACGATAGATCCACGGGGCGGTCAGCAGGGTGCAACCCGCTAAAGTGCAGAATTTCCGAACGCAAGTAATTGCCTATGCCGGCGACAAAACCCTGATCCAGATACAGTGCGCCAAGACTACGCCCTCGCCAAACCGGTGATTGCAACTGCGCCAACACATCCCGCCAATGCACCACATCATCCAGTGCATCGGGACCTAACCGGGCCAAATATTTCTGCAGCGGCAGCTCCGCTTCGGTCAGTACTTGAATATCCGATGCGCTATACAGTAGAGCGCTATAACGCTCTGTATGAATGGCAAATCGCAGCGTGCGCGAGGTGCGCGGTAATTTTCCCGCACGCTGAATGTACCAGCGACCATACAGCTGATTGTGGCTATACACCGTCAGTCCTTCTTCAAAATGCGTGAGTAAGGCTTTGCCACGACTTTTTACCCAGATTACCTGCTGCCCCTGCAGGCGCGGACCAAACGGGCGCAGATGCGGTTGGCCGAATATGACCGACGTGGTTTCCTGAGCCGCTACTGCCTTATGTATTCGGTTAGCGACCCGACGTATTTCCGGTCCTTCAGGCATGGTTACTGGGCACTCCGGCTACGCCGACAACGTTCGGAACAATACTTCACTGCGTCCCAATCACGACGCCATTTCTTACGCCAGTCAAAGGGTCGCGAACAAACAGGACAAACTTTGCTGGGCAAGTTCTGTTTTTTCATACGGAGAGGTTGACCAAACTGCTGTTGAGAGCACGTGAAGGCCGCGTGCAAACCGTAAGCAAAAGGAGAGCAGACTGAAAACAAGCGGCTAGCGGCTAGCGCGTCGATCAGTCCAAAGCAACATTAGGGTGGGTATAAGTCCGAGCACGACAATAACCAATGCTGCGGTTGATGCCTCCGCCAGACGCTCATCTGAAGCCAGACGAAACACGCGCGTCGCCAGGGTTTCAAAGTTGAATGGGCGCAGTATGAGCGTCGCCGGAAGCTCCTTCATTACATCAATAAACACTAGTAACAATGCGGTAAGCAGTGCCGGGCGCAACAGCGGTAAATGGACACGACGCAGCACGCCGCCGGGACGAACGCCAAGCGTGCGCCCGACGTCATCAAAGCGCGGGTGGATTTGCAGCATACCGCTCTGCACGCTGTTAAACGCGACGGTCAGGAAACGCGCCACATAAACACACAGCAATGCGAAAGTAGAACCGGTCAAGATCAAGCCAACTGGCCAGTCCCAAGCCTCGCTAAAATAAGTGGCCAAGGTACGATCCAACCAAGTTAGCGGCATCAGCAAGCCCACCGCCAAGACCATACCCGGCAGAGCATATCCCAACGTGGCAAGGCGCAGCCCAAAGCTCAACAACCCGCCGCTGGCAAGCCGCTGGGCATAACCGAGCCACAACGCGCCGAGTAAACACAGGAGCGAAGCGATCGTGGCAACCTGAACACTGTTGCCCATATAGCGCAGGAACTGACTGCCCCAAAGCGGATCGCCAGAGGCGACGGATAGCGACACCAACACAGCAAAAGGTAGCGCGAAGCCAAACAACACTGGCACCGAGCACGCTGTAATAGCGATCACTGCAGCCGGAGCGGAGAGCCGCTTGCGCGCAAGTGGACGCGGCCGACTGACCGGATTGAAATGATCGCCGCGCCGCCCCCAGTACTCCAACAGCACCAACACAGCCACGATCAGAAACAAGCAAGCGGCCAACTGCAACGCCGCATTACGCTCGCCCATCGCATACCAAGTGCGAAAAATACCGGTGGTGAATGTCGGCACTCCATAGTGCTCAACTACGCCATAGTCAGCCACGGTTTCCATTAGTACCAGGGCCAGGCCACCCGCTACAGCCGGCCGTGCTGCGGGCAAAGCAACAGCGGAAAACCCCCGCCACGGCGAAGCTCCTAGCGTCTGCGCAGCCTCATACAAAACACCTGCCTGGCGCGAAAAGCTGGCTTTTGCTAATAAATAAACATAGGGATAAAGCACACCAGCGATAACCAGTGCGGCACCAGGCAGACTACGGATATTCGGGAAAAGATAATCACCGTAGGACCAGCCAAACGCTTCGCGCAACGCGGTTTGCACAGGGCCAGATACATCAAGCAAGTCCGCATAAACGTAGCCAACAACGTAAGCCGGCGCAGCTAACGGCAGCACTAAGACAAGCGAGAGCAGGCCGCGGCCGGGGAATTCGTATGCCGACACTATCCAGGCGGTAGCAATACCCAACACGGCTGAGAAGACACCAACTAGCAGCATCAAAAGCAGCGTATTGATCACATAATCACCGAGGACCGTCGCCTGCAAGTGTTGCCATATTTCAACATCGATCGCCAAAAGCGAGAGCAAAATCGCGGCAATGGGCACACTAACGGGAATCGCAACGAGCACCGCACCCGTGCGCCATATCCCACCACGACTACGCCCTAACATTTATTCCGGCCAATATACCTACCACTTTCTATTCGTCACCTGTGTGATTCTGCCTGGTCACCCATAACCGAGGGCGATACATCTGTGCTTAGCATTACGGTAATGCACCGAATCAAAGCGCGAGCGCCATACCCTCTGGGTTGACGCGCAACCAGAGCCTAATTTGTGGATCGCAAAGGTCGGCCCTAATTTTCCACGAGATCGCTGCTGTTACGCTATCATTTGTGCCGCTCGGTGTTCGCCCAAAGACCGCTACCTTAGGAATAATCTCCATGAGTCTGACTTTTGACCGAATTAGCCATGCGTTCGGTACTGCGCAAATCCTGAGCGACATCGAACTGCATGTCGCACCGGGCGAGATTGTATGCATTCTAGGGCCATCGGGCAGCGGCAAAAGTACCTTATTGCGTATCGCCGCCGGCCTTGAGCCTGTGCAGAGCGGCTCGGTGCAAATTGGCAGCGATTGCACCGCCACTGCGGCCTTCAGCCCACCCCCGGAAGCCCGTTCAGTCGGTCTGGTTTTCCAGGACCACGCTTTATTCCCGCACTTAAACATAGCAGACAACGTGGGGTTTGGGTTGAGCCACCTCGCGAACACCCAGCGTCACGATCGAGTTACTGATTATTTACGCAGCGTTGGCCTGGCCGAGTTTGCGACACGCTTCCCACACACACTGTCCGGCGGACAACAACAACGCGTGGCGCTAATTCGAGCCCTGGTCACCGACCCGGAAGTAATGCTTCTCGACGAACCCTTCGCCAGTGTGGATACGCCGCTACGCCGCAAATTGCGCGAAGATGCGCGTGCCACACTAAAACGCACGCAAACCGCGACATTGCTGGTCACCCACGATCCCGAAGAAGCTATGGCTATGGCAGATCGCATTGCCATAATGGAAGACGGCCAACTAGTTCAGGTCGCTGCACCAGAAGCGCTATGGCGAAAACCTGCGAACGCTTTTGTTGCACAGACCCTTGCCGGCTTTGAAACGATCAAAGGCGTCGTAACCGCCGATGGTGTGGAAACCGCTTTCGGCGTGGTGCCAGCACGCCGCCTGCCGTCGGATTTCGCACCGACGAGCACCGCGGTACAACTGGGCATACGCTCGCGAAGTATGTCCCTGCGCGCACGGCCCGCAACCGCTACCTTGGATGACATTCGCTTCCAGGGCTTGCATCACCACCTCCTGCTATCCAGCGGCACGGAAACAATAACCATTATTGCAACCGCGAAGCCTGCAGCGTCAATTGGCGATGCCGTCGGGATCGACTTTACCTTCGCCGATGTCCTTGTCTATACTTAACGCTACTTGAGAATAATTCTTATTTGTAACTTATTCCCAATTTCTGCACAGCGGCCAAATTTATAACTTAGTGTTGGCGCTCTTCTCCGAATACGAGGTTAACCGCGAGCCAACCAAGCGAAGGATGGACTTATGAACAGACTAGCCACTTTACCAAGCTGCTTAAACAAAGCGAGCGCGATGACTCTGTCGGAAAGACGTCTGGGCCCCGCACTGCGGCCTGCAAATCCACAGCGCAATCGCAAAGTGCGATCCGCAGCCCTGATTTGTTTACTGAGCATTCTCGCTGCTCCGCTCGCGCTGGCAGAAGAAGTCGTCAATGTCTATTCAGCCAGACACTACGACACAGATATGGCGCTCTATGAGCAATTTACCGAGCAGACCGGCATTACGGTTAACCTGATTGAAGGCGGCAGCGATGCGTTGATCGAACGGATTGTCAATGAAGGTGAGTTCAGCCCCGCCGACCTGCTAATTACCGTAGACGCGGGCCGGCTTTGGAAAGCGGATCAGGCAGGCGTTTTCCAGCCCGTCAAGTCTGAAATTTTAGAAGCCCGAATTCCAGCCAATCTGCGGCATCCAACAGGGCATTGGTTCGGACTCTCAAAACGCGCACGGGTCATTGTGACGCGAACCGATAAAAAGCTGGCAAGCGTCACGCGTTACGAAGACCTGGCCAGCGCCGCAGCCAAAGGCAAGGTATGTATGCGCAGCTCTGCTAACATTTACAATCTTTCGTTGATGGCTTCGCTTCTGGAAGCAAACGGCAGCGAGGCTGCGGAGGCCTGGGCTAGCGGCGTGGTCGCTAATTTTGCGCGCAAACCGCAAGGCAACGATACCGCCCAACTTAAAGCCGTGGCCGCAGGTGAGTGCGATATTACCGTGGCAAACACCTATTACCTCGGGCGTCTATTTGGCTCTGATAGCGATGCGAATAAAGCAATCGTCGCGAAGTTAGCCATTGTTTTTCCAAATCAAGCCGACCGCGGTAGCCACGTTAATATTAGTGGCGCTGGCGTCACTCGGTATGCGCCTAACGAGGCCAACGCAGTACGCTTTCTGGAATACCTCACCAGCGAGTTCGCGCAACGCTTGTTCGCGGAAGGTAACAATGAGTATCCGGTAATCGGGCCGGCCACCGGCCCCGTCGCCGCATTTGGTGCATTCACCGAGGACAGCGTGAACGCAGCGATCTTTGGGGAACGCCAAGCCGAAGCCGTCAAGATCTATGATCGAGCCGGCTGGCAATAGCTCGCGCTGCCATCAACACCTGACAGATTGCGTTAGGTCTTAAAATGTCTACCGTATCACTGGTCGGCATGCCCGCCGCCGGCAAGAGCACCATCGGTATCTTGCTGGCGAAGCACCTTGGCCTCGATTTCATCGACACCGACGTGCTGATTCAGGTCCGCACTGGCCGCAACCTGGAAGACATCGTGACCACAGAGGGCGTCGGCCAACTGCGCGCAGTCGAGGCGGAGACGTTGCTCTGCTTGACCGCCCAAGACGCGGTAATTTCCACCGGAGGCAGCGTTGTCTATAGCGACTCAGCAATGCAGCACCTGCTGAGTCTGGGCGAGGTGATCTACCTTCAAGTTCCTCTCAGCACGCTGCAGCATCGCTTGCCCACCCTCAAGGGACGAGGCATCGCCGCGACTCCCGACACCACTTTGGAACAACTGGCAAGCGAGCGCGTCCCTTTGTATGAACGCTACGCCAGCATCACCGTAAACGCTGATTTGGCCACTCCAGAAGCAGTAGTCGCCGTGATCGCAGAAGCGATAGGTCGTTAGCGCCAAGCGCGACCTAATACGAGAGTCGAAGTTAATAACTCCAACGCAGCCGCGCAAACCCTAGCGTTTGCGGTGCCGAGCCGAACAAGCTCGAATCGCTGCCCCCGTAATAGCGCAACACGCCGGAAAGCTCCCAATTGTCGGCAAGCGAATAAGTGCCAAGTAAGGTGGCGCTTACCGAACCGTCTTCATAATACAAAGTACTCAATGTCAAACGACTTAAATCAGTCGGTTCAAACCCCACATCTGCGTAACCAGTCCAGCGGGAAAAACTCAGACTGCGCGCGGTAAGCGGCTGCGCTAAAAAACTTGCCGAGGACCCTGACAATTCAGGCTCTCCCACGTACAGCACGGCACCACGCAGCATCCAATTGCGCCGCGAGGCGAAACTATAGTCTGCCTCTATACTGACCACCCCTGTGGCATCACGAGGTTGACCGAGAAAAAAATCGGTAGTCGGTTCGAACCAGCTAAATTCGGCGCGCAACCCGGCGCCTTTGACGTCTCCTGCAAACGCCGCGCCTACCACTTGGTCAAGACCCGATTTGCCGAGGATGGCCTGCCAATCCCAGCCGCGCGCATTGTTGAGATAGCGAACCGCGTAACGCGCTTGATCCGAGCTCTGGTGAGGGCTGTAAACGACGTCAACCTGACTCGCAAAACCAAGCTGGCGAGTGAACTCAATGCCGTCACTGCCGGGACGCTCTTCGTAATCAAAGTCATATACCGAGTAAGCGTTGAAATAATCCACCGGGTTAAAGATGGTGTTCATGCCCCAATTCACGCGCATGCGCCCCAAACGCGCTTGCCATTGACCGCGCTCGCCTTTCAAGTAAAGCCGATCTAAAGCAGAAACACCGGCTCGTCGCGACCGCTCATGCCATACCGAACTAAGATTCCAGTAGCCATCATCCACCGCCATGACATCAGCAAAACCGGGCAATGCCGCACTCGCGCCAGCAAAGAAGCGATTTCGCAATCCCGCATTGAACTGCAGTTCTGAGTTAAAGCGGTATTCGAAATTCACACGATGATGGATCAGATGATCCGGTCCCTGAGCGGAATCCGGCTGATACGTGCCGAGATATTTCACATACCCCTGAGCGTCCCAAGCGCGCTCGGGTGTGAGACCCGGAATTCCGCCGACGAACGCTGAAACGGCCGGAGTTGTCGCCCCGTTTTCGATCTCTTCGTTCGCCAAGGCTGTAGATGAGAGTGTTGTTGCAGACGCGTTGGATGAGCTTGATGACGGCACACTGGCCGGCTTAGCTTGAACTGCATCCTCACGCTGCGGCGTAGATGCGGAAATGGCTGAACCAAGCCACGTCGTGGCAACCGAGCTTCGCCAAACAT
>MDTB01131491.1_pt1 | contig 18427 bp, 17 predicted proteins | sample 811161 | NCBI WGS metagenome assembly MDTB01 (sample SAMN05326650, study PRJNA326480) | marine metagenome | isolation source: seawater | place: Mediterranean Sea | collected 2009
ACCTTCTTGGTCAAACCACATTGGAAGCCAAGGTGCATCATCAATAATCATTTGCTCAGCCTTGTTATATTTACTAAATCTGGATAGAGGATCTTGGTCCGTTCTTGCTTCTTCAAGCAATTTATCTACATCTGCATTTCCATACATTCCATGGTTACCTTTGCTTTCTGAATGAAATAATATGTCAATAAAGTCTTGTGGGTCTGGATAATCTGCTTGCCATCCAGAACCTCCCCAAACTTGCAACCTTTCTCTATGAAGATCTTGAAGATAAGTTGCCCATTCAACTTGTTGAATTTCAATTTGCACTCCTAAAATTCTGTCCCACATATCAGCAACAACTTCCATATCTAAGCTAGGAGATCCTCCTGTACCAGGAATCGTAACTACTATTGGCGGTCTTGAATCAGGATCAGCATACTTTGATTGCTCAAGAAACTTTAATGCTTTATCAGCATCATAATCTAAGCCTTTTATGTCACTAGAAAATCCTGGAAAATTTGGAGGAAGAATTCCATAAGCAGGCCTAACAAGGTCTGAATATACTGATGAGGCTATTAATTGCTTATCAACAGCATAATTTAGTGCTTTTCTAAAGTTAGGATCATCGAATGGGGGCATTGATACATTAAAACCAATATAGTTAATAGTGAAAGATGGAGGGACCATAACTAAGTCGTTATTGAGAGGGTCATTAGGATTTTGAACTCTTTCTAGGTCGGCTAATCCAACTCCAGTTATATCTATTTCGCCATTTTCATACATGGCCATTGGAACACCACCGGCTAAATTAAATTCTACCCTATCTAATTTAGCTAATTCTCCCCAATAATTATCATTTCTTTTGAGTATTAACACTTGGCCTAAATCATATCTTTCCAATTGGAACGAACCAGTGCCAACAGGATTGTCAGTCCAATTTTCACCAGTATTTACATTGCTTTCTTTTAGAACGTAAGCCGTAGGGTAGGTTAATTTAGCTAAAAAATACGCCTTTGGGGAATCTATATTAATTTGTAATGTTTTGTCATCTATAAGCTTAATGCCACTTATTTCAGATGCATCACCATCAATAACCTCTTGAGCTCCGATAATATCTCCAAGATATAATTCAGCGACTGGCGATTCAGTTTCTGGATTAGCAGCTCTATTGAATGAATATATAAAGTCTTTTGCTGTAACACTTGAACCATCAGAAAACTTAATATTATCTCTAAGATTGAATGTATATTGAGTTCCTCCTTCACTTACATCCCAACTTTCAGCTAAGTCAGGGACTATATCTAATTCAGAGTTAAGACTAACTAAGCCCGAAAACATTTCTACAACCAATCCAGCTGATGTTGTATCTGTCACTAGGTGAGGATCCAAAGTTGGAGGGTCTCCCCATAACCTTTTAAGGGTACCTCCTGTAATTTCTAATGAATTGTTATTGTTTTCTTGAAGGGAAGGAGCAATGCTACTTTTATCTCCACCAACTTCTTGATTTGTTGTCATCAGGTTATCTTGATTTGATTCTGAACATGCAAATAAAAATAAAGATAATGTAGTAATTGTAAGTATTAGTGTGAATTTTCTTTTGGTAAACATAAATAATTTCTGATAGTTAATAATATTTTAATTATATATGTTAAATTTAATTTTGGGATTTCTTAGTAAATTTTAGAAATTCAAATAATAATTTATCTATTTCTCCATCTAGCACTTTTTGAACATCGGGCATTTCAAAACCAGACCTTATATCTTTAACTAAGGTGTAGGGGTGCAATACATAGCTTCTGACTTGATTACCCCATTCTGCTGAAACAAATTCCCCTTTAAGCTCATTTTCTTTTTCTTTACTTTTAATATTTTCCAAATCAACTAACCTAGATTTAAGAATTTGTAAGGCAATATTTTTATTTTGAGATTGAGAACGTTCATTTTGCACTGACACAACTATTCCAGAAGGTTTGTGAGTAAGTCTTATTGCAGATGAGTTTTTTTGAACACTCTGACCCCCTGCCCCGCTTGCTTTAAAAGCTTCTATTTTAAGATCATCGTTATTAATTTCAACATTAATAGATTCTTGAAAATCTGGTATTACCTCTACAAGAGCAAAACTGGTATGACGCAGATTTGCAGAATTGAAAGGAGATAATCTTACTAATCTATGAACACCCTTTTCACCTTTAAGAAGACCAAATACTTTTTCGCCACTAATTCTTATTAATGCACTTTTTATTCCAGCCTCGTCACCGGGAGATGAAGTTAAAATTTCAGACTTAAAATTTTTTTTATCTGCCCATCTTAAATACATCCTTAAAAGCATGGATGCCCAATCTTGAGCATCTACGCCACCTGCACCACTACTAATTGTCATTAAGACATCATGTTCATCATGTTCTCCAGAAAATTGAAGCTCTGTTTCAATTTTTACAATATCTTCTTTGATGCTTTTTATTTCTTCAAAAGAATCTTTTTCTAGTGTTAGCAATTCCTCATCACTTGCGTCTTTTATTAGTTGGTAATAACTTTCTATAGAGGAATTTAAAGAATTAATACTATCCAAAAAAGATTTTTTTGAAGCTAAAGATGCCATTAGTTGAGAACCTATTTTTCTATCCTTCCAAATATCTGGAGATTGGGACTTAGATTCAAGTTCTTGTATTTCATCTTCTAATTTCTTAAAGTTAATTAAAGAATTTATCTCAGAAATATCATCTCTTAAACTTGTAATTATTTTTTTAAATTCTGCCATATTATTCCACTTCAGTTATTCCAGATACATTTAAAGAATCTTTAATATTTTTTTTATCTGTTTCACTTAAAATATTAAGAGGTTTCCGAGGGTCTCCACCTACAAATCCTAATAAATCTAGAGCATATTTTATTCCTGCAGCACCTCTTGAAAGAATATTCCAATCCAAATCAATTAAAGTATCATTTATTTTTTTTGCCTCATTGTAATTTCCATTCAAACCAAGATTAATAATATTTCTACAAATTTTTGGAGCAATATTTCCTAACATAAAACAACCTCCATTTGCACCTTCAAGTGACATTGTCGGCATTAGCATTGCATTAGGAACCCAGAATTGTTTAGATTTAGGAACAAATTTTCTAGTCATCATTTCAAACCTAACTAAGTGACTAGCAATATAACCAAAAACATTATCATTATCGCAAAATCTTCCTATCTGGTCCGGATTAGCACCTTCTGTAGTCATTGATGAGTCAAAACCACCTGGCGACATCTGATGAATAATCAATACAGGCTTACAAATATTTTTAAGCACTTCATCAAAGTATTTATTTATTGTGTCTCTTCTCCTAGGAATTCTTATTCTTATCAAATCAGCTCCTAATTCAGCATATTTTTCTGACTCATTAAGTGTTCCAGAAATTGATGGATTATCGACTCCAGCAATAATTAGTTTTTTATTTTTTAAAGTATTAGAAACTGTTTTAAATATATCCAATTTTTCATTATGACTTAGAAGGCTTTCTTCGCCATTTTCAGTACCAAGAACAAAGCCAGACAATTCTGATTTAATCCATTTGATTGAGTTGTTTTCTATAGCATCTAAATCAACTTCATCTTTCTCAGTAAATGGCGTGGGCATAGGCGCAACAAGTATTGGTCTTTCTATATCATTAATCATATTTAACAACCTTATACAATTTTAATTAATTAAAAATTTAGTATATCAATTAAAAGAAATATTTATTAAAACTTATAAAATAAACTATTATGTTTTTAATTAAAAATTATTTGATATGGAAAATAAACTAAAAAAATATTTTTATAAATTAAAAAGGAACCCTTCAAATATTCAAATTTTATTACTGACAATAATTTTATTCTTAGTTATTTATATTATTTTTGGCAATCAAATAATTGATAATGCAAAAGATAATTTAGAAATTACCTTAAAGAATAGAAATGAAAGAGAATTTAGCGGTGATATCGACGTTGAAGCCTGGCAATATAGCTGGATAAGAACTGGGGTTATAAATATGAAAAATGCTCAAGGACCTAGTCAGTGGAGAGCCATAAATTGGGAAAAAGGGTGTTACTCAAGAAGAATTACAGAATGGAATAAAATTTACCAAGAAGCAATTAAAGAGTCTTGTCAGGAATTGCATAATATTCAAGAAAATTATGATAGGTTCTGCTTAGGCATAAATGATAATTGCAAAATTCCTGGCAAAGCTATCGAAGATTTGAATTTAGTTTTATTGAATTTAGAAAATGCATTTTCAAATGCTGGATTTGTTTTGCCATACAATGAAAATGAGGATATAGGAATTGAGTAGATATTATAGAATATTTAAAAATTTTATTTTAGGTATGATTGTAGGTTTTACAGATCTTTTTCCTGCAATAAGTGGCAGCACTGTTTTAATGATTTTTAGAAAATATTATGATTTATTTAAACCATTAGATCATTTAACAGGCTCTATTCTTTCTTTTAAAAAAATAGAATTAAAAAAATTAAAATTAGAATTTACATTACCATTACTAATAGGGATTATATTTTCAGTATTTATTTTTTCAAGGCTTGCTGAATATCTTTTTGAAAATCAAAGATCCCCCACAATCATATTCATTGTGACTATTTTAATTGCCCTGGTTACAAGAAATATTTACAAAATTAATAAACCAGAAAAATATATACTCTTTTTTCTAAGTGGCATTTTTCTTGGACTAAGCATTTTCTTTGCCCCTGAAAATTTATTTAATAGTCAGAATAATATAATTATTTTTATTTCAGGATTAGTAGCATTATCTTTTATGATTATTCCAGGGATAAGCGGCTCATTAATGTTGATTGCTTTAGGAACATATGAAAGTTTAATTAATGCAATAAGTAATTTTGAGGTATCTTATTTGTTTATTTTTATTCTTGGTGGCATATTTGGAATATTTATTTCGATTAAATTAATTTCAAAAATTTTATTTTATTTGAAAAATAATCTTACTATATTTTTTTATGGAATAATTTTAGGATCAATTCCTAAATTTTTTAATCAAATACCTTTAGATAATTATTTTTCAATAACTACATTTTTATCTACAATTATTGCGATTATAACCTCAATAATTTTATTAATTCTTTTAAAAAAATATGAAAAAAATTTATAAATTAATCTTATTAAAAGCATTGTTATTTCTTCTAATTATTTCTTGTAATAGTAACCAAGAAACGACAGAAGATTACATCGATCAAATTACAAATACTAATAAAATTTTAGATATAAATTTATTTATTTCTAAAGGTTTTAAAGAGGTAAAAAATTATGATGTTTCTGAGTTAGATGGAGGCATATCAGCACATTTTGGGTGGTTGAAGGATGATGTAAATAATCCTAGAGATTATGAGCTAAGATTTTATGCCAACCATTCTTATGCTTTAAAATCTATCAATATTATTAAAGAAGTTATTGGTAAAAATGCAATCCTTGCATCAAGAGATGTATCTTGGAAAGAAGGAAATTCTGATAGAAGAGTAAATAGGAGGGGAGCTGGGTCTGGCCCGGGATCAGCTAAAGCTAAATATTTATATTATTTAATTTATGAAAATGTTGTAATTCTCTGTGAAGGATTAGATGAAGATGAGTCTATAAAACTATGCAATTCAATTATAAATAAAATAAATCTATCTTATTAAAGGGTTTATATCATTAATTTTTTTATTTAATTTTTCAAACCAATTACCAACTTGCAGTACTCCAAAATCTTGATTAAATTTTCCAGTAAACATTATTCCTACAGGCAAACCATTTGACGAAAATCCTGCCCTAGTACTTATTGACGGTTGCCTGGTTACATTAAAAATACTAGTAAAAGCTGGAATTCTTGCACCAATAACCTTTGAAGTATTAGACATATTTTCTTTACTATAATTAAGTATTTTGTCAGGAAGTACTGGGTTGGTGGGGCAGGCAATAATATTTACTTTATCATACACTTCATCAATTTTATCTTGAAAATAATTCATAACTCTTAAAGAACCAAGATAATCTTCAATATTAAGTGCTTCACCTGCAACCAATCTACTTACAACTTCATAAGTATAATTGTCATAATTTTTTTCAAGAATTTTAGAATGAATCTTAATTGCTTCTGCCATTGTAATTATTACATTTACTGGCCTGCATAAGGATAACCAATCTAAATCAATTTCAATTATTTCTGCACCGTTTTCCTTCATAATTTGAATTGAATTTTGATAAATTTTAGATACTTCAGGTTCCAAGTCTTCAAAATATTTTCCTGTAGGGACTCCAACCTTTAGTCTCACAGGAAGCATAGAGTCAAAATTATCAATCATATCTACTTTAAATCCTTTAAAAGGTTCTAAATCAGGTACTGATTGATATTTACATACTTCCTCAATAAATAAAGCGCAGTCTCTTGTTGACTTTGCTATAGGTCCAATAGTATCTAGGGTCCAAGAAAGTGGAAAGACACCTTTTGTTGACAGTTTATTATATGAAGGCTTAAAGCCTGTAACTCCACAGAAAGAAGCGGGCATCCTAATTGAACCACCTGTATCGCTACCAATTGCAATCGGGGAAAAGTTTGAAGCAACTGCTGCCGCAGAACCACTACTCGAACCACCTGGTATATATTCCAGATCCCAAGGATTTTTTGTTTGATTCGAATTTGAATTTATTCCATGAGGACCAAACGCAAACTCTACCATTTGAGTCTTTCCTAAAATGATTGCGCCAGCTTTTTTTAATGCAGAAATAATTTCAGCATCAGAGTCGACAATATTATTATTTAAAATTTTAGAGCCTGCAGTAGTTGCCTTTCCTTTAACATCTACTAAATCTTTTACTGCAATTGGAATCCCATGAAGTGGCCCAATCAAGCCACCATTTAATATTTGCTTTTCCGCAATTACTGCCTTTTCTTGCCAGTCATCATATATTTCTACAAAACTTGAAATTTTATTCTCGTATTTTTTTATTCTATTTGAATAATGATTATAGAGATCAACTGGAGATATGGAGCCATTTTTTATTAACTCAGATATTTCAAATATATCTTTATCTAATATGTTAATCATTCTTCATTTTCAATGGATTATTTTCTAATTTATTTTTTTCTTCAAAATCCAATACATCTTTAATGGCTTTATTGAGCTCATCAACTCTTAAAGATACAATTTCAATATCTTTTTCAGATAAATTATATTTTTTATTTAGCCTGTTTTTGATCTCTCTATTCATTTATAAAAAATTTAAGTTTATATTTATTGTATATAGAGGTTAATTAAACCTATACTCTATAATAATGCTAATCACAAAATTTTTACATAATTGCATCAATTATGCTCTAAAGGAATTAACTTTAGAGCAAAATATGTTGTTTGATGATTTGCCTGAATTTATTATTGAAAAACCAAAAAATCAGGATCATGGAGACTATGCTTCAAGCCTACCTTTACAACTTTCTAAAATATTTAAAGATAGCCCTATAAACATTGCTAATAAATTAATAAATAAAATTGAATCAAGTAGCAATATTGAAGAAATAACAGTTGCAAATCCCGGATTTATAAATTTTAAAATATCTAATGAGTGGATTCAGCAAGAAATATTAAACTGTATCTTGCTTAAAGAAAAATTTGGTAATTATGAAAATACCAAGAAAAATATTCAAGTAGAATTTGTAAGTGTAAATCCTACTGGCAAACTACATTTAGGTCATATCAGAGGCGCAGTAATAGGAAGCACCATATCAAATGTGCTCGCTACTCAAAATCATTCTGTAACAAAGGAATATTATGTAAATGATGCAGGAAACCAGATGGAAATTTTTTGCAAATCTGTAATTGAGAGAATTAAAGAAATACAAAAAAAAGATTTCTATATTTCTGAAGAAATGTATAGCGGAGATGATGTCAAAGAAATAGCTCGTAATATTTATTCAAAATATTCAAGTTATAAATTAGAGGATATCAAAGATGAAATTTTTGATGATATAAAAAAATTATCGACTGAAGCCTGTATAAAAGAAATAAAAAAGGATCTTGAATCTTTAAATATTGTTCATGATGAATGGTTTTACGAATCAAGTCTTTTAGAATCAAAATATTTTGATGAAACTTTAGAAATTTTAAATAAATTAAATTTAATTTATGAAAAGGATGGTGCGGTTTGGATAAAAACTGAAGAATTAGGTGATGACAGAGATAATGTTTTAATCAAAAGCGGCGATAAGAAGCCAACATATTTTGCAACAGATATTGCTTATCATAGAGATAAATTTTCAAAAAGATTATTTAATGAAGTAATAAATGTATGGGGGTCAGATCATCATGGTCATATAAATAGAATGAAATTAATTCTAGGTCAGTTAAAAATTAATCCTGATAATTTAAGAGTTATATTGAATCAGATCGTTTCGCTTAAAAGAGGAAATAAATCTGTTAAGTTTAGTAAAAGATCTGGCAATTCTATTTTTTTAAGCGATATTGTTGCAGAGATTGGATCAGATGCTTGTAGGTATAGTTTTTTAAATAGATCTTCTGAGAGTCAAATGGAAATAGATTTAGAAATATTCAAAAGCAAATCTAGTGAAAATCCAGTTTTTTATATTCAATATGCTCATGCAAGACTTTGTTCAATTTTAAAAATTGCAAAGGAAATGAAAATAGATTTTACATCTAAAGATTTAACACCATTTACTACGCCTGAAGAAATTAATTTAACAAAGAAAATAATTGAATACCCTGAACTTTTAAATAGGGTTTCAATAAATTATGGAGTTCATGAATTAACTTTTTTTGCCATTGAGTTATCACAGCTTATTCAAAAGTTTTATGAAAACAATAGAGTATTTGATAATGAATTAGATTCGAATGAAATAACTAAAAGTAGATTATTAATAACAAAAGCATCTAAAATAACTTTATCAAATTTACTTACCCTCATGGGTATGAATGCTCCGGAGGAGATGTAATGAAAAACTTTATTAATTTTGATGATTTTGATAAAGAATTTGTTGAAGATGCAATAAAAATTGGAATTAAAGAAAAAAATAAATTAAATGATAATGACCCTGAAATTAATTTTGGAAAAAAATTTGGTATTTTATTATTTGAAAAACCTTCTTTAAGAACAAAGTTAAGCTTTGTAAAAGCTCTAAACTATAATGGGATTAATGATATCTATTTTTCTCCAGATGAAGTTGGGCTAGGTAAAAGGGAAAAAGTTTCTGATGTAGCCAAAGTAATTTCCAGAATGAGTGACATTGCTATCTTAAGAACATATCAACACGCTACTATAGAAGAGTTTGCAAAACATTCAACAATTCCTGTAATAAATGCATTAAGTGACAAAGAGCACCCTTGCCAAGCTCTAAGTGATTTACTGACAATTACTGAAAAAATTGGTGAAAATTTAAATGGATTGAATTTTACTTTTGTTGGAGATGGCAACAATGTAGCTACAAGTTTGGCAAAAGCTATAGTAATGTTTGGCGGGAATTTTATTCATTCCTGCCCCAAAGGATACGAAATACCAAGAAAAGATTTAGAAAATATTTATTCACTGTCTAAGAAATATGATGGCAGATTTGAAATAGAAAACGATATAAATTTATCTATATCAAAGTCAGAAATAATTTATACAGATGTTTGGGCTAGCATGGGACAAGAAGACCAAGAAAACCAAAGAAAACTTGATTTTAAAAATTATCAATTAACACCAGATCACATTGAAAAAAATAATGCTTTTTTTATGCATGACTTACCTGCGCACCATGGAGATGAAATAACTGAAAATTTAGTAGATCATCCTAATTCAATTATTTTTGAACAATCTGAAAATAGAATCTGGGGCCAACTAGGAATAATAAAAAAAATAGTTTAGTTAGAGGTTTTTTTGATCACTCCCATAATTACAATTTGCGGAAGACCAAACGTTGGAAAATCAACTCTATTTAATAGAATAGTCGGCAAAAGAAAGTCTATAGTTAGTGAAATTCCAGGAACGACCAGAGATGCAATTCAAAGTAATTGCAACTGGAAAGATAAGTCATTCATTCTTGTTGATTCTGGGGGGATCGAACTAGATTCCATGAATCAACTTACTAAAAAGGTTCAACTTAAAAGCTATGACTCTATCCGGGAATCTAACCAAATCCTTTTTTTAGTTGATGCTAAAGAAGGCATAACAAATGTAGACAAAGAAATACTTAGAGAAATCAGAAAGTTCGATAAAGAAATTTTATTAATAATTAATAAAGTAGATAATGAGAATCTTTCAACTACAAATGATTTTTATTCATTAGGCTTAGGAGATGGAATTAAGATTAGTGCTTATCATGATTTGGGAATATACGAATTAATGGAATCAATTGATCATCTTTTTGCTGAAAAAAAAGCTGATGATGAGTCAATTAAATTTTCAATTATTGGACGCCCTAATGTTGGCAAATCTACAATATTTAATTCTATGCTTGGCGATTCAATATCAATAGTAGACTCCACGCCTGGAACAACAAGAGATTCAGTTGATTCAAAATTAAACTATAACGAGGACTTATTTACAATTGTAGACACAGCAGGAATAAGAAGAAAAGGTAAAATTGGAAAAGAAATAGAATATTTTAGTGTAATTAGAACAATTAGTTCTGTCTCTGAGAGTAACATATCATTATTGGTAATTGACTCAACAGAACAAATAACTCTTCAAGATCAACACATAGCAGGATTAATAATTCAAAGTGGGAATGGATGTGTTGTTGCAATGAATAAAGTTGATTTACTTAATAAAAAAATAGATGAAAGTAAACTTATTGAAAAATTAAAATTTTTTCCTGGTGTTCCTATTATTTATACATCAGGCTTAAAAAATAATGGAATTGATAAAATATTAGAAAATATTAAAACTGTTAATTTGAGATATCAATTAAAAATCGATGACGATGATGTATGGAGAAATTTGGTTAATATTGTTAGTGCTAATATGCCCCCATCAAAAGGAAAAAGATCTCCTTACCTTACTTCAGCTAAACAAATAGGAAGCAAACCGCCTAAAATATTATTAAAGTTCAAAAATGTTGAATATATACATTTTTCATACAAGAGATATATTGAAAATGAATTAAGAAAAATATTTGACCTTAAAGGTGTGCCTCTTCAATTGGAGTTTAGAGAAAATGATTGAAATAATTATATTTATAATAACGTCATTATCTTGTTATCTTATTGGCTCAATTTCATTTGGAAGAATTTTAAGTAAGCAAATGACTGGAGTTGATATAACTAAAGTTGGGAGCGGTAATACAGGGGCAACGAATGTATTAAGAAGTTCTGGGCCTGCCTTAGGTCTATTTGTTTTAATTCTTGATATGGCTAAATCTATAATTCCTGTAGCAATCCTAAATCAAATTAATTATTTTGATTTAAATGGAAGCATTCAATTTTTTGCTTTATTATTCATAATTGGGCATTGTTACCCAATTTATAATAAATTCAAAGGTGGAAAAGGGGTTGCAACTGGAATTGGTCCACTAGTAATAATATTTTTTCCTTCATCAATAGCGGCCCTAATTATTTTCATTTTAATAATTTTTTTAACAAAGTATGTTTCTGCAGCTTCAATTTTAGGGTGTTTATCTGCACTGATTTCTATGTTAATTTTTAACTTTGCGGGATTATATGATTCCACTTATTACGATTTAATTTTTCTTATCCCGGCAATATCTATAATTATTTATAAACATAATGAAAATATTTCAAGAATAATTAATAATAAAGAAAATAAGCTATCATTTAAAAAGAAATGATTATAAATATATTAGGAAATACAACTTGGGGCACTACTTTAGCAAAGGCTTTATCAAATGATAAAAACCAAGTTAATTTAATATATATTGACGAAAAAAAATTGTTGAAAGTTACCAATGAATTGTCTATAAAAGTGCATCAATTTGAGATTCCAAAATCTAAAAATATCCACCATGTACATTTAGAAGAAACAAATTTAAAAAATGAAGATATTTTAATTATTGCTGTTCCAAGTCCTAAGCTGGAAGACAATTTAAACTTAATTAAAAGTAAAGTTAATAATTCAACTCAAATTATTTCTGCATCAAAAGGTTTTGATAAAGAAGGAAATACGCTTTCTGTACTAATTAAAAATAAATTAAATATACCTGAAGATAACATTGGAGTTCTTTCCGGCCCAAATCTTTCAAGTGAAATATTAATGAACAAACCTGCCACCTCACTTCTATCATTTAAAGATATTAAAAAAGCTAACTATATTAGAGATAATATTTCTAATGAAGTATTTAGAATATATAGCGGGAGTGATGTTGTTGGATCCGAAATAGGCGGTTCATTAAAAAATATTATTGCAATAGGGTGTGGAATTATAGATAAAATGCAATTAGGAGATAATGCAAAATCTGCTTTTATTTCTAGAGGTTTAAGAGAAATAGTCAGATTTGGGACATCTTTCAATGCAAAAGAATATACTTTTTATGGGCTCTCAGGTATTGGTGACTTAATAGCAACATGTGTAAGCAATTTGAGTAGAAATTGGCAACTTGGATTTGCTCTTGCTTCAGGAGAAACTTTAGAAAGTTTTATCAAAAAAAACAAAGTAACTCTAGAAGGAGCAAATGCTTCAAAAATTGTTAATAAAGTTGCTATTGAAAAAAAATTAGAAATGCCAATAACTTTAATGACAAATAAAGTTGTTCACGAAAATTATAATCCTGTTGATGCAATCAAAGAATTTATGGGAAGGAATCCTTCGAAAGAAAGGAATTAATTAAAAGCTCCCGCAATTATATACCTCAACAAAGAAACACTTATTATTGAAGCTGTATCAGATTTAAAAATAGTATTACCTAAGTTAAGTATTATGCTTTCTTGATTTTTTAAAAATTCAATTTCATTAATTGAAAAACCTCCAACTGGACCAATAAATATTGAAATAGATTTTTCACTTAATAAATTTTTTTCAATATTATTTATTGATACTGAGTCTTTAATATTTTCATAAAAAATAATATTAGTATTATCATTTTTCTTAAAATCTATTTCTTTAATATTTACTTTATTATTTATTTCAGGCAAATGAATTTTTCCAGACTGTTCCGAAGATTCTATTGATATTTTTTTTAGCCTTTCAAGTTTATTTTCTGAGAAAGATTCCACATCCTTTCTTTGAGTTCTCTCAGTAACTATTGGATTGAATGATGAAATACCAATTTCAGTTAATTTATCAATAATCAATTCCATCTTTGCTGATTTTATTATTGATTGAAAAACATTAATTTCTAAATTTTCTTTAATACCACTAAATTCACTTAGAATTTTGCAATTAACTACATTATTTTCTTTAAGAGTTATTTCAGAAAAGAAATACTTTTCAGTGTTATTGAATAATTCAAATTTATCCCCCTCATTCATCCTTAATACATTTATTATCTGGTGAGATAAATCTTTATTCAAAGATATTTCATCATCTTTATTTAAATCTTGTTGCAGAAAAAATCTATGCATTGTTTCCTAATAAAATTGCCGCCCAATCCCCGCTTTCTATTTTTTTTATCTCATATAAATTATTGTCTTTAAAAATATTATTAATTTCTTCATAGTTTTCAATCAATATACCTGAAGCAATTATTTTAGTTTTGGGCTTCATGCACTTTATTATATTTTTTATCCCCCCCTTAAATAAATATGAATTTAAATTTGCAATAATTATGTCTGGCTTAAAATTAATATCGATAGATTTAATCAAATCCTGTTTTTCTGACTCAATGCCTAAAACATTAGAGTCAAATGAATTTTTCATAGTTGCTTTAACTGATTCATCTTCAATATCAATACTTAAACAGTTTTTTGCACCAAACTTCAAAGCACTTATACCCAAAATACCTGAGCCACAACCTAAGTCTAAAATTCTAAAATTTTCATCAACGTTTTCTTTAATTAATGATATACACATCTTTGTAGTAGGGTGATGACCTGTACCAAAAGCCATTGAGGGCTCAATTACTATTCCTAAATATCCTTTTTTTAACTTATATTCTTTGCTAGGAAGAATTTGGATATTTTCTATTTCTATGGGTTCAAATTTCTGTTTTTCCCATACATCAGAATCTATTTCCACTGTTGATATGCCAGAAATATTAAAAACACCACTGAATAATGAAAGTCCAGAAATTAGATTAGATTCAATATTTTCACTATGATCATTTTTTTTTGCAAAGCCAGATACCAAAGTATCTAGTTCTACAGAATTATCTTCAGGGTCTCCAAGTTGCTCAACATAAACATTACTTGTTAAGAATTTAGTAAACATTCTTACAACTGGCTCTACAAATTCTGCAGGCACTTTGACACTGTACTTGATCCAAATTGAAGAATTTTTTTTCAAAATATTAAATACCGCTAATAAATTTTCTAAAAATACTCTTTGGGCTATCTTTTCTACTCATAATAATATTTTTTATTTCTTTCAATTTATCTTTTTCGGTATTTGACAAATCTTTTGGTATTTTAACCTGAATAATATTAATTTGATTTCCTCTAACAGACCCACCAACATCAGTAAAACCTTTGCCTTTAATAATTATTTTTTCTCCGTTTTGGGTACCTGGAGGTATTGTTAATTTAGTTTCTTCATCCAAAGTTGGAATTTCTAGCTTATCTCCTAAAATTGCCTGGAAGATATCAAGTTCTATATTTAAAATTACATCCCTGCCTCTTCTAGAAAAAAATTCATGCTCTGAAACATTAATTTTTAAATAGACATCCCCATTAATAGAATCACTGCCAGCATACTCACCTTCGCCAGATAATTTTATTGTGTCACCACTAGATACTCCCTGAGGGATCTTTACAGAGATTGTCTTTTTTTCTAACCTTGACCCATCCTTGCATGTCGAACATTTTTTAGTAATTTTCTTTCCTGTCCCTGAGCATTCTTGACACACAGCTGATTGAGCAAATTGACCAAATATTGTTTTCTGGACTCTCTTAACTTGACCATTTCCATTACAATTAACGCATTTTATGAAACTTGAATCATCTTCTGCTCCACTACCATCACAATCTTTGCAACTACCGATTCTTTCAACATAAACATCTTTATCTACCCCGAAAGCTGATTCCTTAAAAGAGATATTTATTGATTTGTGAAGATCCCTGCCTTTTCTTCTAGATCTAGATGATGGCTGAGATCCGCCAAAAAATGCATCAAATATGTCTCCAAAACCTCCAAAATTTTGAAAGTCAAAATCTTGGAAATTTGCTTTAACTCCATCATGTCCAAACTGGTCGTAAGATTTTCTTTTTTCAGGGTCACTTAATACTTGATAAGCTTCGTTTATTTCTTTGAACTTATCTTCAGCGCCTTTACTTTTGTTACGATCTGGATGAAATTCTAATGCAAGCTTTCTAAAAGCTTTTTTTATATCTTCATTTGTTGCGTTTTTCCCAACGCCCAGTATTTCGTAATAATCTCTTTTGGAACTCATTATTTTTCAGTTTTTAATATATTAGATTAACTAGTTTAGATTAAGTATTATTATAAAGTAAAAATAAAAAAAATAACTTAATCTAGAATAAAGGAGATTAATGAAGATTTCATGGATAAAGGATGCAGGTATTAGAGCAGAAACTTCGCAAGGTTTAATTCTTTTCAATCACGACGAAAATACCCTGACTGAATCATCACAAAAAGATGATAATACTATTGCAATATTTCTTAATGAAGATTTGATGAAAAATTCTCAAAAGAAATTACTTGATTCTACAAAATCAATTTTTGAACCAGGCGAATACGAAGTAAATAATATTCCAATACAAAGCCACGCGGTGAAGCTCAATGCTGAAAATATTGATGAAAGTACTAATATTTACTCTGTAATCTCTGAAGGTATGACAATTTGCTATCTTAATGAGATTTCAAAAATATCTATTCCTGCAAATGTTACTGAATCAATTGGAAAAATTGATATTTTAGTTTGTATAAGTAATGATTCTAGTGACCAGTCTGTTGAATCAATTAATTCGCTATTGAGTAGCATAGACCCAAAGGTTCTTATAATTGCTGAAAAAGAAAGCAATGGAGAAACAACAGAAATATACCAAAAGCTTATTAAAGGATTAGGTCAAATCTCCGAAGACCCAAGCACAAACGCAAATATTACGAAATCAAGCATTGGAGACTCATTAAAGGTTATAAATCTCAGAAAATCCTGAAAAAGCGTTAAAATGAGCTAAATTTAAGTCTTTTGGACCTTTTGAATATCAATAACAGCAAGAATGACATCAAAACACTATATACAGAAATTTTAGAACTTCCTCCTCCAGAACAACCACCATCTCCATCTAATGACGCGGATTCTTGATTTAAGGATGAAATATCTTGAATTTCTGGAGTTGGAGTTGCGACAACTATTATTTTTTCAGGTTCAGGCGTTGGAACATCTTGTGGCAAAATAATATCGAAATTATCAAATAAAAAATTTGCATCATTAATAAAATCATCCGGAGTAAATTGCACTGAAGTTATACTTTCATTTCCTTGGATTATCAAATAAATATTCTGCCCAACATAGTTAATTGTTTTAGGGTTTATAGACAATGTAAATCTTCCTTCAGATGTTTTTACTACTTCTGAAACATAATCGTTTATTTTTGCAAAAACTTCTATTCCGTCGGGAACTATAGTGGAACCAATAATAATCTGGCCTGAATAAAAACTAGGATTTACTGTAGGGATTGGTGTAGGCGTAGGTGGTATTGGTGTAGGTGTTGGCGTTGGAATAGTATTTATAGTTAAATTAAAAGTCCTATTAAAACAGTTTGAAACTGGGCAACCATTATCTGGGCTAGGATCGAAAATAATAGGCTCATTAGATTTGACACCTGCAACATATATATCAAAAATAGTTTTTTCCGGAACGCCAGGTCCTATATCAATATGATATTTACCTTCTATTGGATCGCCATAATAAGATGAAAATATAAATTGTCCTTCTTCAATTTCAATTTGCTTTCCATCTACCTTAACCATCTGTTTTGGATTCATAAATTTTACCTCAATAAAATCAATTCCAGTTTCAAGCTCAGACAATGATTTTCCGTTTACAAAGACAGATCCTTGGTAATGTACAAATTTAGGTAAGAAATTAAAATTCATGTTTGGGACATGGCTATCAGCATTTAGTATTGTAGGTTGAACAACAATTAGTATTGCAAACAATAACAAAGATATTTTTGTAATTAACCTAAACATAAAAATTATTATACCAGATAAAAATATAAACAAAATAAGAAAGAGCCCTCAAAAGAGGGCTCTTTCTGAATAATCTTCCTAAATCGTTCTACGGAGCAGCAGGTGGAACAATCGGTAAGATTGAACCATCTGATTCTGGAACGATGTAGATCCACAATCCTTGACCAGTAGAAACGTTAGTTGCAGCAGCTACTTCTACGAACTTGAGGTTAGTAGTATCGTAACTGTAAACAATGTCGTGTCCACCAGCATTACTGTCAGTGAGATCACCGAAGTAAAGTGTTTGTGTTGTAATAGTAGTACCATCAGCACCTTCAGTGTTAGCTCTAGTTACATCACTAACTCCAACGAAGTTCCAACCAGCTACTGTCGGGATAGTTACTACTGCTGGAGGGGAACCTGCAGATGGAGCAACTGGCCCATGTAGAGCAACAGATTGGCTTTCGAAGTTGTTATTGTGTACCCAGTAACCATGTCCTGAGTGTATTTCTGACAACGATCCTACGAACTTACCAGTTCCAGCGTCTTTAGTTGCGCTAGACCAAGTGTGATCTGAGTACGAAAGTACCATGTCAACACCTGCATTTGAGAACACAGCGTCAATTGATGGGTCCACTGGGTCAGATGGTACTGACTTAGCGTTCCAACCAGCTAGCAATGACATTTTAAAGTCTTTTCTAGCAGCAACACTGAATTTTCTTGTAAGTATGCTACTTACGTTACCAGCATAGTCAGTTGCTTTAGAAACAATAGTGTGTTCTCCAGCAGCCAAGTCTGATTCTGGTACGTAGTAGAATTTCTTGTTATCAGTTGATGATAGCTTACCTGATATGTCAACTCCATCTAAAGTAGCAGTATTAAGAGTTACCTTAGTAGCTTCTTCAGCACTGTAGTCAAGCACAATGTAAGGCTTAGTTTGAGTTGTAGTTGATCCTGCAGAAGGAGTAATAGTCAACGATGGAGCAGTATCATCCAACATGAATCTCAAGTAACTAGAAGTAGATGAGATTGAACCATGTATAGTGATGTTACCCTGCGTTGCTTTATCCGTAGCAGTTACCACAACTGTCTTTTCACCGTCTGTACCTGGAGTACCAGTTGATGCATTAATAGTGTACTTAAATGTTTTAGTACCCTGAGCAGTCATACCAGCGTCCAA
>MDTB01135805.1_pt1 | contig 18426 bp, 15 predicted proteins | sample 811161 | NCBI WGS metagenome assembly MDTB01 (sample SAMN05326650, study PRJNA326480) | marine metagenome | isolation source: seawater | place: Mediterranean Sea | collected 2009
GCAGTTAAAATTGTTAAATCTTTAGGTGTTAAAAAAGTAATTTTTTTACCTGATGATTATCTAGCTAAATATGTTGCTTCTCAAACAGATGTTGAAATCATTTCTTGGAAAGGAATTTGTATCGTTCATGATCAATTTAATAAAAAAGAAATTGAAGATATAAGATCTAATAATCCAGGCATTAAAATTATAGCTCATCCAGAATGTCCGCCTGAGGTAATTAAGGCGAGTGATTTTGCAGGTTCAACTTCTGGTATGATTAAATATGTAGAAGATAACCAACCTAAAAAAGTTATGATGGTGACAGAATGTTCCATGAGTGATAATATTCAAATAGAAAATCCTAATGTTGAGTTTGTAAAACCATGTAATATGTGTCCTCATATGAAAAAAATTACTTTACCGAAAATTCTAGAGTGTTTAGAAAAAGAAACTGGTGAAATAATTATGGATAAAGAAACAATTAGAAAAGCTAGATCATCAGTAGAGAAAATGGTTGCTATTGGTAGATGACTGTTTGTGTCTAAAATAAAATTAAGCAAAATTTTTATTAAAGAGAGAGTAAAGCTTGCTCTTACTGAAGATCTTTACCCATCAGGAGATATTACTACTAGTTTATTGAAAAAGGATAAAATAGTAACAGCAAAATTAATTTCAAATCAAAAAGCAGTGATAGCGGGTCTATTATTTGTAAAAAATACTTTTTTTCAAGTTGACAATAAGATTAAATTTAAGATTAAAAAAAAGGAAGGCAGTTTAGTAAAAAAAAATTCTTTAATTGCTACAGTTAAAGGAAGTATAAATTCAATTTTAATCGCTGAAAGAGTTGCATTAAATTTTTTATCTCATCTTTCTGGAATAGCGACCAAAACAAACCAATTCGTAAAACTTGCTGGAAAAAATTGTAAAATTTGTTGTACAAGGAAAACTTTACCAAATTATAGGGTTATTCAAAAATATGCTGTTAGAATAGGTGGTGGATTTAATCACAGATTTAATTTAAGTGATGAATATTTAATAAAAGACAATCATATTTCTAGCTTTGGCATAAAAGAATTGATTTCTCGAGCTGTAAAAAATAAAAAAAATAAAAAAATTACAGTAGAAGTAGATAATTTAAAGCAATTAAAAATGATTATAGGGATGAAATTTAACACTATTTTATTTGATAATATGAATATTAAGAATCTTAAAACTGGAGTTAGGCTTGCAAGTAAATATTATGAAACAGAGGCCTCAGGAAACGTAAGCCTAAAAAAAATAAAATCAATTGTTAGAACAGGTGTAAATAGAATATCTGTAGGAAGCATAACTCATAGTGCTCCAGCAATCGATTTTAAGTTAGAAATTTAAAGTATAAATTTAGAGAGATCAGGCTTAAAATAATTTGGTCCTTTCATCACTTTACCTGTCTCATTGTATATAGGCTCTCCATTTTCATCTAGTTTGCTCATATTAGAATTTTGAACTTCCTCAAAACACTTATCTAAATTAATACCAAATGCATGTCCTGCCCCATAAGTTACATAAAGAATATCTGTAAGTGCATCAGCAACCTCTAATAAATCTTTATTTTTTATTGCCTCAATTAACTCATTAAGTTCCTCGCGAATTAAATCTACTCTAAGTTTATTGATTTTATCTGTACTAAATGAAGGTTTTATTTTGATCTCTTGATCAAAGGTTTTCATAAAAGTTCCTACTTTATCAAAATTTGTCATTTTGCTCCTATAAGTTTGAGTAAAATTAATATATATATTTATTATATATACTTAAAGAAACAAAATTCATGAAGTTTAGAAAAGAATTTGATAGTATTGGAAAAATAAATGTTCCAAACGATAAATACTGGGGTGCTTCAACTCAAAGATCAAAAAAATATTTTGATATTGGTGAATTTTTAGTAAGACCAATCCTTATCAAAGCAATTGCGATAATTAAAAAAAGTGCATCAATTGTTCATGGAAAAAATAAAGAAATTTTACCTCATATCTCTAAAGCGATTATTAAGGCCTCAAATGAAGTAATATCCGGAAAATTAGATGAACATTTTCCTTTAAAAGTTTGGCAAACAGGATCTGGTACACAAACAAATATGAATGTTAATGAAGTGATTTCAAATAGAGCTATTGAAATTTTAAAAGGTAGAAAAGGAACTAAAAAACCTGTACATCCGAATGATCATGTAAATAAATCTCAGTCTACTAATGATGTATTTCCGACTGCCATGCATATAGCGATTGCACTTGAGACAAAAAATAAATTATTACCGTCTCTGGAGTTGTTAAATAAAGAATTAAAAAAAAAATCATCTCAATTTAAAAAGATTATAAAAGTGGGCAGAACTCACTTACAAGATGCAACACCAATATCCTTAGGTCAAGAGTTTTCAGGTTATCAATCGCAATTGCAAGATTGTATTTTGAGAATTAAAAATGCTCTTGATGAAATATATTTTTTAGCACAAGGGGGGACAGCAGTTGGAACAGGAATTAACAGCAAAAAAGGTTTTGATAAAAGGATCATAAATGAAATTAAAAAAATTACTAAACTTCCATTTAAACCATCAAAAAATAAATTTGCATCTCTTGCAGCTCATGATGAAATAGTAAATTTTTCCGGCACATTAAACACTACTGCAGTATGTTTAATGAAAATTGCAAACGATATAAGATTTTTAGGATCTGGACCAAGAGCAGGATATGGTGAGTTAATTCTTCCATCTAATGAACCAGGATCATCGATAATGCCAGGAAAAGTAAATCCTACTCAATCTGAGGCTGTTACTATGGTATGTGTTAAAGTAATTGGAAACCATAATGGTATTACAATGGCTGGTTCTCACGGTCACTTTGAATTAAATGTTTTTAAACCTTTAATTGCTCATAATATTTTACAATCAATAGACTTATTAGCAGATAGTTCTAAAAATTTTAGTATGTACTGCATAAAAGGATTAAAAGCAGATACAAGCAAAATTAAAAAGTATTTAGATAATTCTCTAATGTTAGTTACGGCCTTAGCTCCTCATATAGGATATGACAATTCAGCAAAAATAGCTAAGTCTGCGCTCAAAAATAATACTACTTTAAAAGAAGAAGCTTTGAAGACAGGGTTAATTAATGAAAAAAAATACGATAAAATTGTAGATCCAAAAAGAATGATAAAGCCTAGTTAAAACTTTTAAAAAAATCTTTAACTGTGTTTCTAAATATAATTTTGTTTAAAAGATTTTCTTTTTTTGAATTTAGATTATTAAAGAATTTATCTATTTTTTCATTTGATTTTTCATCAATCTTAAAACTATCTATCTCTAAAAAATCATTATTAAGATTAAGCAAAAATCCAAAATTAATATTTTTGAAATTTTTTCTATAATTTCTATTGATTTGATAATGTGAATAAAAATTAGTGAGATCAACGAAGTCTAAAGATATTTTACCTACAAAACTTAAATCATTATTATCAATAATTAATTGTGTGTTACTTATATTAATTGTAACAGCCTCTTTAAAAGTTGTTTTAAAATTTTGAATAATAATATCCCCCTCTTCAAAAAGAATACTAAACTTAACTTTATTAAGAAAATTTTGACCTTTAAAATTATCCACAACCACATTTATTTTTCCATTCAAGTTTCTATTATTAAGAATTTGAGATTTAAGTAAATTTACTAATATTGAGTTATCTTTAAAAATTTCATTTAAATCTATTTGATTTATCTTGAGATTTGTTAAAAGAAAAAATGGTTTTATATTTATCCCTCCTTCAACTTTATTATCATTTGTATTAAATTTTAAATGATTATCAGTCAAATTATAATTAATTTTAACACTCTCGTTTATAATAGTTAAATTTAATAAGCCATTCAATTTTTCATCACTATAATTAAAGTTATTTTGTAAATTCAGTCTCAACGGATAGGAGTTAATTTCATTAAAAACTTTTTTAGTTAGAATATTATGCTGAGTATTCAAACTTATTGGAATATTAAATACACTAAATTTAGAATTTAAGTTTTGTAAAAAATTATCATCATAAAAATAATTAAGATTTTTTATATTAGAAAGAAAAATAATATTATCATCTTTATCTAAATAAAATAATTTACTGTTTAAAAAATTTATTTTTTTATCAGTTTTGATATGATTTAGTATATCTACAAAAAACATAAAATTTGAAAAATTAATCTTGAAGTCAGTTTTTTTAAAATCACAATTTTTAATTTTAAGATTATCTAAACTAAAAAAATTTTTTGTAAAAATTGAAATTCTTGTATTTTTTGATATGGCTATTTCTGTCGCATTATAATTTATAATTACATTTTCTGAGTAAAAATGAGGTTTGGGAAATATTCCATATTTTAAATTTTCATCTAATTTAACTTCTAAATTGTATTTATCTAATATTTGACTTTCTATTAGAGTTTTAACTTTATTTTTGTCGTAAAATGCTGGTATCACAAAGTAACTTATAAATGAAATAAAGAGTATCGCTATGGCTATAAATATCTTTTTATCGATTGTCTTAAAATTTTTTGTATATCCTTTCTTATTGAAAAAATTTTCCTTAAAGAAGTTAAAAAAACTTTCTATTCCGTTAGTTATTGATAAAACTATTTTATTATAATTTTTTTTAAAAATATTTTTTTTTTGCATTGCAGAAAACTTATAAATAAAAATTTAAAATGGTAAACTTAGATTATTTAAAAAACCTGAACGAAGCTCAAACTGAGGCTGTAACCTATTTAAATGGACCATTATTGATTGTTGCAGGTGCCGGATCGGGTAAAACTAAAGTTTTAACAAGTAGAATGGCCCATATAATTGAGGAGAAAAGAGCTTTCCCAAATCAAATATTGGCAGTAACATTTACCAATAAGGCTGCAAAAGAAATGCAGTTAAGGGTAGGTAAATTAATTGGCAAAAATACTAATGGATTACCTTGGTTGGGAACTTTTCATTCAATCTGTGCAAAACTGCTTCGAAAACATGCTCCAGCAGCAAAATTAAATTCTAATTTCACAATAATAGATACTGATGATCAAATAAGATTGATTAAAAATATTTGTAAAGCAGAAAATATAGATCTGAAGCAACTTTCACCAAGATATATTCTTGCAATTATTGATAAATGGAAAAATAAAGGACATTATCCTAATGATGTTATCATTAATAATAAAGACATATTTGAAAAAAAAATTTTACCTTTATATAAAATTTATCAACAAAAATTAATTGATTTAAATTCATGTGATTTTGGTGATCTAATTTTACATGTAGTAAAAATTTTTGAACAAAATGATTATATTAGGGAAATATATTCAAAAAATTTTAAATATATTCTTGTTGATGAATACCAAGATACTAATTATATCCAGAGTCGATGGTTAAACTTATTGGCATTACAAAACAAAAATCTCTGCTGTGTAGGAGATGATGATCAGTCAATTTATAGCTGGCGTGGAGCTGAAATTAAAAACTTTTTAGAATTTGATCAAATATATAAAAATACAAAAGTAATTAGACTCGAACAAAATTATAGATCGACTCAAAATATCTTATCAGTTGCTTCCGAGCTAATTTCAAATAATCAAAATAGAGTCGGAAAAACTTTAAAAACAACAATGGAAGAAGGAGATCTAATTAAACTTAATTGTTATAAAAATGGGAAAGATGAAGCAATAGGTATCTCAGACGAAATAGAAAGGCTTCAAAAAGATTATTCCTTAAACAATATTTCTATTCTTGTTAGAGCGATATTTCAAACAAGAGAATTTGAAGAAAGATTTTTAAAAATTGGTTTACCATACAGAATATTAGGTGGAACCAAATTTTACGAGAGAGCTGAAATTAAAGATTGTGTAGCTTATTTAAGAATAGTTAATCAAGATAAAGATGATTTAGCATTTGAAAGAATAGTAAATAATCCTAAACGTTCAATAGGTGATAGTACTTTAAAAATAATTCATGAGTATTCAAAAAAAAAATTAATTTCATTAGAATTTGCCTCTAGAAAAATGATAGAAGAAAATTTAATAAAACCTAAAGCGAAGGTAGGTTTAAATATTTTTTTAAATTTTTTATTGAAATGGAGGAACGATGTGAACCAAAAGAAAATTAATCATGTCAAATTACTGCAAATAATTTTAGATGAGTCTGGTTATTCTGCTATGCTTAAAAATAAGAAAGATCTTGACAATGAAAATAGACTTGAAAATATAAAAGAATTATTAAGTGCGATGAAAGAATTTGATAATTTGGAAAGTTTTTTAGAGCACGTTTCTTTAGCGACATCAATTGATCAAGATTGGGATGGACAAAAAGTAAATATGATGACAATGCATGCCGCAAAAGGCTTAGAATTTGACGCTGTATTTTTACCAGGCTGGGAAGAAGGGCTTTTCCCACACCAAAAATCAATTGAAGAAAAAGGACAAAAAGGACTAGAAGAAGAGAGAAGATTAGCTTACGTGGGAATTACGAGAGCAAAGAAAAATGCTGTAATTTCTTTCTCTATGAATAGATTTTATCAAGGAGATTGGATTGATAGTATGGCATCAAGGTTTATTGATGAACTTCCAAATAGTTACCTAGAAAAAAATTCATTTTTTAATGAGGAAAAAAATGAAATAGAAGATTTTGATTTCAATCAAGATTTAGAGGTTGAAAATGAGGATAATATAAGAAGTCCCGGATGGATAAGATATCAAAAAAGAATTAAATGAAAAATTTGATAAAACAACTTAGATTGCAATTTTCTAAGTATGATATCGATGGATACATTATTCCAAAAAATGATGAATTCTTTTCAGAGTTTTCTAATAAAAATAGATTAGAAAAATTAACAAACTTTACCGGATCAGCTGGTTGCGCTGTCATTTTAAAACATACCAATTATCTATTCGTAGATAGTCGATATACAATTCAAGCTAAAATTGAAAGTGGTAGTAAGTTTAAAATTGTGAGTTATGAAAAAATTTTTAATTACAAGGTTTTTAGAAATTTGGTTATAGGTTTAGATCCAGCGCTATTTACAAGAAATCAAATAAAAAAAATTTTTCCAAAGAACAAAATAAAGATAATCGAAAAAAATCTAGTTGACAACATAGTAAATTTTAAAAGTGTAAAGATTAAACCTTTTTACTCTTTAAATAAAAAGATAGTAGGTGAAAGAAGTAAAATAAAATTAAAAAGAGTAATTGAATATTTAAAAAAAAATAATTTTGACCATATTTTTATTACCGCACCAGAAAATATAGCTTGGGTATTAAATATAAGAGGTTACGATAATCCTCACAGTCCGATTCCTAATTCAAATTTGTTGATTAGTAGAACTAATAATAAATTTATCATTGCCAAAAAAATTAAATTAAAAAATTTAGTCAAGGAAAAAAAAATTAGACCCCAGGAAATTATTGAACCTAAAATGGTTGGTCAACTATTTAAAGATCTCAATGGAAAAAAGATATTGATAGATAAGAATACTTGCTCAGAATATTATGAACAACTATTTAATAATAAATTTAAAATTTTCAGGTCTCATGATCCTATCTATTTAATGAAATCAATTAAAAATAAAACAGAGATAAATAATATGATTAAAGCTCATGTTATTGACGGTGTTGCACTGACTAAATTTTTATATTGGATAAAAGAAATTAATAAAAAAAAGATTACAGAAGTAGATGCTCAAAACAAGTTAGAAAAATTTCGAAAAAAAAATAAAAATTATTTATTTCCAAGTTTTAATACAATTGCAGGATCTGGAAAAAATGCAGCTATAGTTCATTACAGAGCAAATATCAAAAATACTAGTATTATTAAAAATAGAGATATTTTTTTATGTGATTCTGGTGGGCAATATAAATATGGAACTACTGATGTAACAAGGACAATTTGTTTTTCACAACAAAGTAAAAAAATAAGAAAAATTTTCACATATGTCCTTAAAGGTCATATGGCCGTAGTTAACGCTAACTTAGCTAAATTAGATATTGGGAAAAAAATTGACGTAAAAGCGAGAAAATTTTTAAAAAAAGTAGGTCTTAATTATGGACATGGAACAGGTCACGGTGTTGGATTTTTTTTAAACGTTCATGAAGGGCCTCAGGCTATTTCAAATTTAAATAAAGTTAAGCTAAAGGAAGGAATGATCTTGAGTAACGAACCAGGTTATTATAAAAAAAATAATTTTGGAATTAGGATAGAAAATTTAATTTATGTAAATAAAAATATTAATAAATTATCATTTAAAAATCTTACTTTAGTACCAATTGAAAAAGAGTTAATTGACTATGATATTTTAACTAAATATGAAAAAGATTATCTACTTAAATATCATTTAGAAGTTTACTCAAAGATTGCGCCTTTTTTAAAGAAAAGAGAAAAAAAGTGGTTAGCTAAATTTATTCAATAATGCTAACCATTCCTTTTGATTTACTAATTTAATATTTAATTTTTTAGCATCATCAATTTTTCTTTTTGTAGGTTTTTCTCCAACAATTAAATAGTCTAACTTCTTTGAAACATTGCTAATAACTGACCCTGAATTCTGTTCGATTAAAGACTTGGCCTCTGAACGGCTCATATTTGTAAGTTTACCAGTCAACATAAAAGTTTTTCCATTTAAAATACCTGTAGAATTAAAAATTTTTGCTTTTTCAATATTTAATAATCTGTTTAGTTCGTTTAAAATTTTTAAATTTATTTTATTTTTAAAAAAATTTTCTAAAGATTTTATTTGAGTTTCCCCGATCCCGTCTAAATTCTCCAATTCCCTAATTTTTTTTAATTCTGATAAATTAATAAAATTTTCGATAGATCTTAAATTTTTAGATATCAGTTTAGCACCTTCAAAACCTATATGTCTTATACCTAGAGAGTATATAAATTTCTCAAGTGAAATATTCATTTTTTGGGTAATTGAGTATTTTAAATTTCTTGTAGATTGTTTTCCCCATCCATCCAAAATTTCAATTTTACTATAATCTAAATTGAAAATATCTTGTGGTAATTTTATTAATTTAAGGTCCCAAAATTTTTCTACTATCCTTTTACCAAACCCATCAATATTAAAAGCATCTTTTGATACAAAGTGTTTAATTTTTTCTATTGCAACTTTTTCACATTCATAATCCTCACTTGAGCATCTTCTAACTGCATCAGTTTTTTTAGTTGATTTATTAAATTCTTTTATTGTTACAGACCCGCAAGATGGGCAATTAATCGGGAATATAAATTTCTTAAAGTTTTTTTGTCTTTTATTCAAATCAACTGATATAATGTGAGGAATTACATCACCAGCACGTTCTATAAATACAGTGTCATGAATTCTTATATCTTTTCTTTCAATTTCATCCTCGTTATGTAGAGTTGCATTTGATACAGTAACACCTCCAATATTTATTGGTTTAATTTTTGCAACTGGCGTAAGAGCTCCAGTTCTTCCAATCTGAATTTCAATATCTACTACTTCCGAAATTCCTTTAAATGCTGAAAATTTATGTGCTATCGCCCATCTTGGTGAGTTTGCCACAAAACCGAGACGTTTTTGTAATTTAAAATCATTAACTTTATAAACAATACCATCAATATCAAAATCTAATTCACTTCTTTTATCCTCAATTTTATTATAATTTGAAATTAAATCATTTATATTACTTAATGTTTTATTAAGAGAATTAGTTTGGAACCCCCATTTTTTTAAACTTTTTAAAAACTCGTTTTGAGAATTAACTTTAAGACCTTTTTCATAACCGTAAGTATATGCTATAAATTTTAAAGGTATTTTTTCAGTTTCTTTAAAATTTTTTTGCCTTAAAGACCCTGATGCAGCATTTCTTGGATTACTAAATTTTTTTGATAATTTTTTAAAATCACTATTTTTTATAAAAACCTCACCTCTTATATCTATTTCTTCTGGAAAACTTTTATCTTTAATTATTTTTGGTATATCATCAATTGTTCCAAGATTTTGGGTAATTTCTTCTCCTTCACTTCCATCGCCTCTTGATAAACCTGTCGTGAATTTTCCTTTTTTATAAATTAATGATGCTGAAATACCGTCTATTTTTGGTTCTGCGCTAAAATTTATAGAGTCTAAATTATCTATATCAAGATAATTCATTATTTTTTTATTAAAGTTTTCTAAATCTTCCTTACTAAAAGCATTAGATAATGAAAGCATAGGCACTTTATGTTTTATTTTTTTAAAATTTCTTGATGGTTTATATCCAACAGTCTTTGATGGAGACTCTTTATCATCTAGAAAATCATATTTTTTTTCTAGTTCAATAATCTTTTTTTTTAATTCATCATACTCTGTATCCGAAATAATAGATAAATTTTGATCATAATATTTACGATTATACTTTTTAAGTAATTTTATTTTTTTTTGGTATTCATTTTTAATTAATTTATCTTTCATTTTAATTAAAAAGTTTTTTGAACTTATCAAATACTCCTTTTTTATCTATATCAATCTTTTTTGGAAGTTGTACTGAGTAATCTTGATTAAAAACTTTATAAGTTCTTTTGTACCAATCACTTGATAAATAATTATATCCTAATACATTTGCATATCTTTCAGACTCTTCAATAAGACCTAGTTTATAATTAATTTCGACTAATCTGTGAAGAGCCTCTTCGATGAATACTGTTTGATCATATTCTTTAACTACTGTTTTAAATCTATTAAGTGCAGCAATCCATTTTTTTTTTTTTATATAGTGCCTACCTAAATATATTTCTTTAGATGCCAAAATATCCTCAATTAATCCAAGTTTAAACTTTGCATCTAAAGCGAAATCACTATCAGGATAATTATCTACTATATAAGAAAATTTATTTTTTGCTTTAATAAGAGGTGCTGAGTCTCTTTTTTCATCTTCAATGGTTTCATAATAACACATGGCTATCAAGTAATGAGCGTAAGGTGAATTTGTATCTTTAGGATATGTTTTTAAATATCTTTCCAAATTTGCTAATGCCTCGGCATAATAATTTTGAAGATAAAAAGAGTATGAGGCCATTAAGGCCGATTTAGGGGCCCATAGCGATTGTGGAAACAGAAGTTCAGCTTCTAAAAATTTTTTTGCTGCAAAATACGGGTCTCCTTCATCGAGTGCCTTGTAAGCTTCTCTATAAGCCGTGATTATCTCTAAATCTTGTTTAGTTTCTTTTATTGTCAAAATCTTTTTTTCATCTTTTGAACAGCTTGTTAAAGATAATGTCAAAAGTAATATTAAAATGACAAATTTTTTCATAATTTTGAAATTTATTAATTATAAAGTTAAAAAAAATTTAAGCTATAGACTTTAGCAAACTTCTATTAATTAGTGTATTTGGCAAGTTTCTTTCTTGAATTTCAATTATTGAAAAATTTTCATTATTTCTGAACACTTTTCTCAGTAATTGATTAGTTAAATAATGACCGCCTTGAGAGCATTTTAAGCTACCTACTATTCTGTATCCACTAGTGTACAAATCTCCAATACAATCTAAAATTTTATGATTAACAAATTCTTTGGAATTTCTTAAACCACCTTCATTTAAAATTTCTTTATCTTTTACAACTATTGCATTTTCTAAACTCCCACCTTTAGCCAAACCTATCTTTTTAATTGCCTCGATATCTTCATATAAACAAAAAGTTCGAGAATTAAACACTTCCTCTAAATCATCTTCATAAACATTTATTTTATTTCTCTGATTTTTTATAAGACTATTTTGATATTTTAATTCAAAATCTATATCTAAACTCAATTTCGATGGTTCTATACTTATAAGTCTATCTCCATCATTAAATTCAATTTTATTATTAATCTTAATAATTTTAATTGGCTTAGTACTCACCTCGATACCTGCAATTAAAATTTTATCGATAAATTCTTTTGCTGATCCATCTAAAATTGGAATTTCTTCATTATCTACCTCTATTAAAACATTGTCTATACCTAAACCAAAAAGAGCTCCCATTAGATGTTCAATAGTTGAAACTTTAACACCGTATTGATTTGATATAGTCGTATTTAAAGAAGTGTTACTTACATTTAAAAAATTTGGATAAACAATATTATTAGTTTTCAAATCTATTCTCTGGAATACAATTCCTGTATCAGGCTTTGAACTTTTAAGATTTATATTTACTGACTTTCCACTGTGCAAACCAATACCGTTGAACGATACTGTTTTCTTAATTGTTTTTTGGTTTAAAAGTGACACAAGCAATTATTATTCTTAGTTCTTCAAAAACTAAAAACAACAAATGTTACGGTAAAATACAATTTAATTAAAAAGATTAAAAAATTTCTCAAAAAAACCCAAGTTTTTACTGACTTTTTTAGTAAACAAAATCTCATTTTCATTATAACCATTAATCAGTTTATCAGTTATATCAAACAGATCACCTGACTTTTTGGCATGATAATAATCTACATATTTGTAATCCAAAATTTTATTAATTGTGATTTCATATTTTGAAAAAATTTTTCTGAGATCTTTATAAATATCATTTTTTAAAAAAATAAATTGAAGTTCAATAAAGATGTTTATATCTAAATTCTGTTTTGGTATTGAAAAATACTCTTTTCCATTAACTATATATTTTTTTATAATCATATGAATTAAATCATAACCATTCATATGTTTTAGAACATCATCTTTTATATTTATAAAATTAATTGAACTATTTTCATTTTCATTCGACACATAATTCAAATTTTGAGCTGTAGAGACATTTATTGTTACAAATTTATTAAGATCTATTATTAAACTTACATCCTCTATTGGGGATTTAAATTTTTTTTCAAAACTAATAACACTTTGATCCAAAAATTTTTTTAAAAGACCAAAATTTCCTTCAAGAAATTCATTGTTTGAAAAAATTTTTTTTTCAAAAAAAGTTTTGTTATTTTCATCTAAGGCTGCAAATTTAATTTGGTTTGAACTGATTAAAAAAAAAAACTTATTACTATTAATATTTTTCATCTAAAACTACTTGATTGTCTTGACGTAAGTCTATTTTTTTTATTTTATTTAAATTCTCATTTTTAAGTATTCTTAATAAAATTTCAAAAGACTCTTTAACTTTTTTTGTTGGTAATAAAATATATAGTCCATTTTTAGTTTCTATGTCCCATCTTTTGGATTTATAATAATATAATTTATCTATTTGATTATAATCATAGTTAGAATTATCAATAATTCTTTTTAATTTCAAAAATTCTGAAACTTCGACATCACCAAATATGAAAGGTAAATTTTCTATTTCTAATTCTGAATTAATTAAATTACCGTTTGATCCTAGAAAAAAATTTAAACCATTTTTTTTTGTAACAGCCAAAAACTTTGTTTTTTCTATTTTTACAATTAAGTCCGAAGGGTACCTCTTAAATACAAAAAAACTCTCTACTAATTTATTATCATTAATAGCTGATAAAACTTTTTCTTTTTTTAAAAAAAAAAGGTTTTGATTTTTAAGTTTAGATAAATCTTTTTCTATTTGTTTATCTGAAAATCTACTCCAATCAACTATCTCAAATTCATTATTCATGAAATTTAATTCTGAAATATTTTTATTACTAAAAGTACTTAGAATTAAAAAAATAAATAAATAAATAAATATTTTCTTACTTATTAGTTGACGCATCTTTAATGATTAAGTTTAATAAATTGATAAAACCAATGCCTTTATGAGCTGATATTTCTGGCACTAATGAAAGTTTTGTCATACCAGGCTGTGTGTTAGTCTCTAAAAGAAAAAATTTTTTCTGATAATATTTAAAATCTGACCTGGTAACTCCTCTGCATCCAAGTAAATTGTGAACTTTTAGTGAAATACTCATGAGCTCATTATATTTTTTTTTTGGTAAATCGACTGGAATAATATGTTTTGTTCTTGCATTAGAATTATATTTTGCCTGATAATCATAGAAACTCCTCTTAGGCTTCAACTCAATTGCACCTAATTTAGTATTTCCAAGAATAGCAGCTTGTATTTCTCTGCCAGGAATAAATTGCTCAATCAAAATCTCTCTATAAAATTGTAATTTTTTTAATCGTTTCTTTAAATTTGATTTATTACAAATGTAAACATTAACACTTGAACCTTCATTAATCGGTTTGATTACGACTGGATAGCCAAACATCTTTTTAATCTTAATGTTTATTACTGAAAATTTTTCATCGTAGGAATACTTGATATATTTTGGGGTCAATATTTTGTTTTTTTTAAATATTTTTTTTGAAATTTCTTTATTCATTGCCTTAGCAGATGCAACTACGCCTGAGTGTGTGTATGGTATACCAATATTCTCTAAAATAGATTGCACGTATCCATCCTCACCAAATTGACCGTGTAAAGCGTTGAAGATTATATTTGGTCTATATTTTTTCACAATGTTAATTAATTTGTGATCAGGTTCACATATTCTAATTTTATAATTATTTTTTTTTAATTCCTTAGCAACTTGCTTACCAGTTTGAAGACTAATTTCACGCTCTTTTGAAAACCCACCACTAATTATTAAAATTTTCTTTTTCAATTTTCTAAAATTTTTATTTCTTTCTCTATATTTATACCTGTCTTCTTTAATACACTGTGCTCAACAAAATTGATAAGTTTTTTCATATCATCAAACGATGCATTACCTTTATTAACAAAGAAATTGGAATGTTGATCTGAAATACAAGCATCACCAAATTTAATATCATTTGGAACAGACTCTTTTATTAACTCCCAAACTTTTTTTTTAGTTTCTTTTAAAGGATTTTTGAATGTACTACCACTAGTCTTGATCTTGGATGGTTGATTATTGCTTTTTAAGGTTTTTAGTTCCAACATTTTATTTTTTATTTTTTTTTTATCTTCTTTTTTACCTTTAAAAGAAGCACTCAAAAATATTAATTCTTCTGATAAATTATTTTTTCTATAATCAAAATTTATTTTTTTTGCAGGAATAGAAGAAATATTTCCAATTTTATCGATAGCCTGAACCGAAATTAAAACATCTTTTATTTCTCGATCAAAACAACCAGCATTCATTTTAATTCCTCCACCTATAGTTCCAGGGATGCAAGCTAAAAATTCAAATCCACTTAAACTATTTTCAGCAGCGAAATCTGCCAAATTTTTATCAAGGACACCTGCACCAGATATAATTATAGTTGAATTTAATATTGTTAGTCTATTGAAATTTTTACCAAGCTTTATTACTACGCCATCATAAGTTTCATCAGTAATTAATGTATTTGAACCTGCTCCAATTATATGAATTTTTTCTTTATTATCTAAAATTTTTAAAAACTCAACTAAATTTTTTAAATCATGAGCTTTAAAAAAAACTTTTGCTTTGCCACCAATATTAAACCAATTTTTTTTTTTAAGATCTGCCTCATAAACTATATTTTGTTCATGTTTTTTTAATATTTTTTTTAATTCATTAATTTTCATTTTATCAAATTTGGTAATTCTTTGATCCAATTAGAGATTGACCCAGCTCCCATTCCCACTACTATTTTTTTTCCATACATGTTTTGTTTTAAATATTTCGCTAATTGAATATTATTTTCAACAATAAATAGTCTCACTTTAGAGTTTTTGATAATATTTTTAGCGAAGTCCTCATATTTAAATCCTAGCTTTATTTTTTCCCCAGCTGAATATATTGGGCACAAAATTACAATATCAGCATCTTTGAAAGCATAAGTAAATTCATTTTTTAAATCTTTTAATCTTGAAATTCTATGTGGCTGAAAAATACATACTTTTTCATATTTGTCGAAAACTTTTCTTACACCTTGTAATACAACTTTAATTTCAGTTGGATGATGAGCATAATCATCATAAAAATCAATATTGTTATATGAGAAAATTTTATTAAATCTTCTTTGCACTCCCTTAAAATTTTTTAACCCTTTTTTGATTTTTTGAATTGGGATTCCGACAGTTAAAGCGACACCAATTGCTCCTACTGTATTTCTAATATTGTGAACACCAATTAATGGTATTTTAATATCTTTAATATCATAGTAATTTTTGTTAGGTAACTTAACTGAGAGATTAAATTTTGAAAAAGTTTTGTGCTGTTCAATCTTTTTTATTACAAAATTAGCATTATCCTTTTGGCCATATGTGTAAAAATTTTTATTTTTAATAGACTTAATCAATTCGCAATTAACTTTATCGTCAATGCATATAAAAGATTTACCAAACGAAGGAACTTTGTTTATAAAATCAACGAAATATTTTTTTAAATCATTCATTGATTTATAAAAGTCCATATGTTCTCTATCAATATTAGTTATAATTGAGTATGTCGGTGAAATATGAACAAAACTTCCATCAGATTCATCAGCTTCTAAAATTGACCAATCACTTTTTCCAAGTTTAGCTGTATTTTTAATTGAATTTATAACTCCACCATTAATTATAGTTGGATCAATTTTTGTTTCTTCAAAAATTGATGCAATAAGAGATGTAGTAGTTGTTTTTCCATGTGATCCTACAACAACAATATTTTTCATTAATGACACAATACTTGCTAACATTTTTCCTCTTTTAATAATCGGAATTTTTTTTCTTTTTGCTTCAATTAATTCTGGATTATTATTTTTAATTGCTGAGGAGATAACTATGATAGTTGCGTCTTTGATATTTTTTTTTGCTTGATTTAAAAAAATTTTTATTTTTTCTTTTTTTAGTCTATCTAAATTCTTACTACTATTGATGTCACTTCCTTGAACTTTAAAACCTTGACCCTTCATGATTAGTGAAAGCCCACTCATTCCAATACCACCTATTCCAATAAAGTGGATAATTTCTTTTTTTGCTAGTTTAACTCTCATCAATTATATTTTTTAATTTCTGATTAACATCATTCCATGTGTCTTTATAATTTAATTTCTCAAGATTTGTTTTTTTAATCATAAGTAAGTCTTTATTATTTAATATATCTAATAAAATATTTAACAATTTTTCTTTACTCATTGTTTTTTGATCTAAAACCCAACAACAACCCATCTTCTCATAAAATTGTGCATTTTTCATTTGATGATTGTCTTTTGCATAAGGTAAAGGAATCGCCAAGAAAGGTTTTTTTAAAAAAGAAATTTCAGCTAATGAGTTAGCGCCAGCTCTAGTAATACAAAAATCGGATGAATTTATTAAATCAATAAATTTTTCCTCGAAACTGAAAATTTTATTTTCAATATTTTTAATTTCATAAAATTTTTTTAAATTTACCACATTCTCTTGGCTTGTTTGCTGGATAACTTTTATAGAAAAATTTTTTGCAATATCACTAATAACCTCCTTCATTAATTCATCAAAAACTAATGCACCCTGACTTCCTCCAGATATTAAGATACAAAACTTTTTATTTATATTTTTATTATGCCTCGACTGATAAAATACCTTAGAAATTAATGGTTTTATTAACTCAATTTTGTAAATATATTTTTCAGGGAAATTTGAAAGATCCCTAGAATAACAAAAAATTTTTTTACAAGAATTTAAGAAAAGTCGATTACTTCTTCCTAAAACTAAATTTGGTTCAAATAATATAATTGTTAATCCTAAAATTTTAGCAGCCAAAACTATAGGTAATGACATATATCCACCTATTGAAATAACTTTTGATATTTTTTTTTCTTTTAAAAAAATTAATGCTTTAAAGATTAAATAAATTATCTTTAAAATTTTTAATGGAAAATAAAAGTTTATATTCAATCTTGGTGTATCAATTATTATTATTTTATTAGTTTCAGTTTTTAAATACTTCAAGCCTCTTGAATCAGTCGAAAAATAAACTTCAAAATCATTCTTAAGGTGTTCATCGATAATTTTTGCAGGTATTACATGTCCTCCTGTCCCGCCAGTAGTTATAAGTATTTTTTTCATTAATTGACTTAGACTTTTCTTTTTGTCAAATTTAAGATGATACCTGAGAGTATTGAAACACTAATTATTGATGACCCCCCATAACTCAAAAAAGGTAATGTCATACCAGTTGTAGGAAATAATCTAATATTTACTCCAATATGGATCATTGCTTGTAACAATATCAAACTCACCGATCCTACTAATATTAATTTTATCCTGCTATTTGTTTCTTCGTCTAATTTTTTTAAGACTGAAAAAATGAATATTAAAAATATCAATAATATTATCATAATTGCAATAACACCAAATTCTTCAGATATAACTGAAATAATATAATCTGTGTGTGCCTCTGGTACTCTATTTTTCAATGTTCCCTCTCCAATGCCTTTACCAAAAAAACCTCCACTCATAATTGAGTCTAGTGCTTTATCAGATTGAAAATTATGAGTACCTGTTTCTGTATCAAAAAAAGATAACAATCTATTTTTTATATATTCAAATTTTGGAATATAAAAAACTATATATAAAAGCAAAATTATACCA